>OAWK01000009.1_pt1 | contig 292964 bp, 238 predicted proteins | sample 1476691 | NCBI WGS metagenome assembly OAWK01 (sample SAMEA2580186, study PRJEB22360) | human gut metagenome | biome: human gut; feature: human-associated habitat; material: faeces | place: Denmark | collected 2008/2010 | reverse complement strand
CTCGTGTCCGGCGTCAACACCGACGCCAACCGCATGATCGCCCAGGCGCAGGCGTCCGGCAAACGGTTCGGCCTCTACCATTACGCCATGGGCGGCAACCCCGAGGCCGAGGCCCGGTTCTTCTACGCCAACACGTTGAACTATTGGCGTCACGGCATCGTCGCCCTTGACTGGGAGATGGACGACAACCCCGCATGGGGCGACTGGGACTGGGTGCGCCGGTTCATGGCTGAGTGTGAACGGCTCTCGGGCGGTGTGCGCCCATTGCTGTACACCGGCCCGGTCGCCGGCACCATCCCGCAGGACATCCGCGACCGGTACGGTTTGTGGATCGCCCAGTACGCGAACATGAGCCCGACCGGCTATCAGGCCAACCCGTGGATGCTGGGCGCGTACGGCGAGGCCATGCGACAGTACAGCGGCACCGGTGTCGTCAACACGTGGAGTCCCATCGACCTCAACATCTTCCGTGGCGACGCATGGCAGTGGGACCTGTACGCCAACCCCGCCGGCGGCTCCACGCCACCGGCCACACCGGCCGCGCCCGCACAGCCGAACACTCCCCCGGCCAACACCAACACGGGCGGCATCAGCCACACCATGCAGTGGGGCGAGACCATCTGGGGACTCGCCGTAGCCTACAACGCATGGCCCCTGTCCGCATGGCACACGCCAAGCGGTGACATCAACCGCTACTACGTGGGCGATGTCGTCACCTACGGCGGGGGCTCCGCCCCCGCACCGTCCGACGGGGTCTCCAAGACCATCCAGTACGGTGACACGGTATGGGAGTTCGCCATCTCCCACGGCTACAGCGTCAACCGCTGCACCGTCCCCTCCGGCAACATCAACGTCTACTACCCCGGTGACGTGGTGACCTGCCGCTAACCCAAACCAATGCCGCCACCCGCATAACCGGGTGACGGCATCACCCCATCATCATCCCTTATTGATCGGAGCAAAACATGACCGACAGCAAAACCCCGGCCGACACCGGCGAAACACTCCCCGGCCCCGACACGGGCGACTGGCCCGAAACCGCCGACGTCACCCATGACGTGCCCGACTGGCTCATCCCCAGCCGCGTCTACGATGTGCTCAAATGGCTCGGCCTCATCGTCCTGCCCGCACTCGCCCTGTTCGTCAACACGGTCGGCCCCGCATGGGGCTGGCCCCACGTGGACGCCATCGTGACCACCCTCAACGCGCTCGGCATCCTCGCCGGCGCGCTCATCGGCGTCAGCGCCATCAAACAACGCATCGACCTCGCCGCATAACCACCACACAGTTCGGCCCCGCCCGGCATCGCAGACAGCTCCACGAGCTTGACTGCGGCCGGCGGGGCCGGTTTTTCGTTGTTACAGCAGCTAGGCGTGGCTCGATTTTTGCCCACATTTTGCCCACATTATTCCGGGAAACCGAGGGAATACGAGGGAATCACCGGGAATAGAAAAAGCCGCTCAGCCCTACTCTCGCAAGGCAAAACGGCTATTTTCCACAGTCTAGCGAAGGTGCCTCCGGTGGGACTCGAACCCACAAGCCGAAGCGATCGATTTTAAGTCGACTGCGTATACCATTTCGCCACGGAGGCCAACTTTTCTATTATAAGCTATCTCCTGCCCTGAGCGTTGCTTGCGGGTTGCTGCACTTCGTGCAGCCGTCGCGGCATAGCCGCTCCCTTCGCCTACAAACAGCCCAGTGGGCTATTTGTAGCAGCCGGTAGCGATAGCGTCGCCGGCGTCGCATATAAAGCAAACAGCCCAGTGGGCTGTTTGCTTAACGACTCAGCCCACTGGAGGCACTTACCACTTACGCTATTGAGCCAGCAACCGGCGACCATAATCGAGCACAATGCCGTCCAGCAGCCCGTGTTCGCTGGCGACAAACGAATCGATGGCTTCACCATGATCGGCCTTGGCGGCTTCGCTAACACGCGCCAGCACACGGCTCCACACCACAGCGCCGCCGCCGACCACATCGATACGGCCGGGGTGGATGGTCTTGTATTCGCGGCGCTCGGCGCGCGTCATCCTAAGGAACTTGTCGTCCACGGCATAGGCGTCTTCAAGGCTCAACCGATGCCCGTCGACCACGGTGTGATCGTATTCCTTCAATCCCATGGCCAAGGCGGTCATCGTGGTCACCGTGCCGGACACGCCGATGATGGTACGGGCCTTGCCTGCGTCCACGGTGCGGAAGGCCTCATCGATATGTTCATCGACGTCCGCAACGGCCTCATCGATCTGTGTCTGGGTCGGCGGATCGTTGGTCAGATGACGTTCGGTCATGCGCACGGAACCGATGTTCATGGAAAACGCGCCCTGAACCTGGGTAGTGGACGCACTGACGCCGTCGCCACCGATGACCAGCTCGGTGGACCCGCCGCCGAGGTCAACCACCAGATAGGGGGCGGGCAGATCGTCGCGATTGACCACGGAAGTGGCGCCGAGGAAGCTCAGGTCGGCTTCTTCAGTGCCGGGAATGACTTCGGGGCGCACGCCGAGGATACGTTCGATCTCATCCTCGAACTCCTCACGGTTTTCCGCGTCACGAGTGGCGGAGGTGGCAACGAAACGCAGGCCGTCGATGGGATGCTCGGCAATCACACCGGCGAATTCCCGAGCGGCCACATAGGCGCGTTCCAACGCTTCGTCGGCAAAACGATGGGTCTTGTCCACATCCTGACCAAGGCGGATCACACGCAGGATGCGCGGCACCACCTCATGCATGCCATCGGCATCGACACGTGCGATCTTCAGTCGAATGGAGTTCGTGCCGCAATCAATGCCGGCGACGGTTACGGATTCCTTGCTCATTGCCTTCTCCTCGTATCCCTTAGTGCGTATGAATGGGCTGTTCGCGGTGGCTCATCTGTTGATCAATCGTCCAGTGTGCAACGGCAGACGGTCGGATCGAACTCGTCTTTGACACGTTCCAGCACCAAATCGCCAATGGGGTTGGCACCCGGTCCCATAACCAGGGATTGGGCCAGCAGAGCGTGCAGGCACTTGACGCGCACTGGCATGCCGCCGGCCGAAGTGCCTTCAATATGCTCCTCACTGTCGCCAAGACGTCCTGCCAGTTCGTGGCGGAATGCCAGATACAGATTATGGGCCTGCTCATATGCGGCCTTGAGCTCCTCATCAGCGGCCAGCATATCGTTGTATTGCTGCATCACGCCGGCGGCCTCGACATGGGAGGCAGCCTTGACGGCTTCCGGACCGGTCAGATAGCACGTGGTGGGGAAAGGGATTCCGCCGGGCAATACCGGGCGGGTGATTACGGCAAGTGGCCTACCGCAGACGCATCGTGCCCCCACGGCGACCATGCCGCGCGGGTATCGCCCGAGCTGACGCTGCACCAGGTCGATGTCATGGTCGTTGGCGGGCTCGGCAAGCATGGTATCGACAAGGGCCTTGGCCTTGGCGGCGATATCGATGGTCACTGTTGGGTTCCCTCCCCTGTGTTCTGTTGGGTGTTCTGTTGGGTGTTCTGATCGGATGGGGTGTTCTGGTCTGACTTATCGGACTGCTTGGATGAGTCGTTGGATGACGAGTCAGAGGAACCGGAAGTATCGGATTTGCCGGACTCGCTATCGTTCACAGGCTCATCGGCCTTTTTGAGCGAGTAAGACAGTTCGCTGTACCATGGCAGGACTTTTTTGTTGCTGCTACTGGAATCTTCCGTTTTCTGGGATTCGCTATCGGAGCCGGTCACGGCTTCGGGATGCAGCACACGCACGGCCTGTTCTCCCGGGAACACGAAGCCGAGTCGTTCGCGGGCTTGGGCGGTGATGTAGGCCTTGTCATCCCAACGCTTGATGTCGTTCTCCAACTCCTGCTTTTGGGCGATCAGCGAGGCCTCCTCACGCTTGAGACCATTGAGTTCGGCCAGATTCAGGGCATAGGTGTGGAAGGTGGAGACCAGCTGGATGGTGCCGAGTGCGATGATGAACAGGGAGACGAAGAACGCTATGGGCCCCGCTGACCTTTTTCTCCTGACTTGTGCTTTGCCGGTTTTGCCAGGTTTGCCGGTACGGGACGACTTGCTCATGTCACATGAAAATACCCGCCGCATTCGACTTGACGAACACGACGGGTATCGAGCTTCAGTGGAAACTCACGCCTTTACGGGCGTTTCAGCTCACTTGGCCAGGTACTTCTTGCAGGCCTTGAAAGCGCTGTAGCCGGCGTACTGAGCGGTGGAGCCGAGCTCCTCCTCGATCTCGAGCAGGCGGTTGTACTTGGCAACGCGCTCGCCACGGGCCGGGGCACCGGTCTTGATCTGGCGGGTGTTCTTAGCAACAGCCAGGTCGGAGATGGTGGTGTCCGGGGTCTCACCGGAGCGGTGGGAAACCATGGAAGTGTAGCCGTTGGCGGTGGCCAGCTCGATGGCGTCGAGGGTCTCGGTGACGGAACCGATCTGGTTCAGCTTGACCAGCAGGGAGTTGGCGGCGCCGAGGCCGATGGCCTTCTGCAGACGAGCCGGGTTGGTGACCAGCAGGTCGTCGCCGACGAACTGCAGACGATCGCCGAGGCGAGCGGTGATGGCAGCCCAGTCTTCCCAGCCTTCCTCATTGAACGGGTCCTCGATGGAGACGATCGGGTACTCGTTGATGAGGTTCTCGTAGTAGTCGAGCATGTAGGCGGAGTCGCGCTCTTCACCGTCGAAGCGGTACTTGCCGGTCTCCTTGTTGTAGAACTCGGAGGAGGCGACATCCAGGCAGATGCCGATCTGCTTGCCAGGCTCGTAGCCGGCGGCGGAGATGGCGTCCATGATGTACTTGAGGGAGTCCTCGTTGGACTTCATCTTCGGGGCAAAGCCACCCTCGTCGCCGAGGCCGGTGTTCAGGCCTTCCTTCTTCAGAACGTTCTTCAGGGTGTGGTAAACCTCAACGCCAGCGCGCAGAGCCTCGGAGTAGGTGTCGAAGCCGTACGGGGAGATCATGTACTCCTGAATGTCGGTGGCGAAGTCAGCGTGAGCGCCACCGTTCATGATGTTCATGTTCGGGACCGGCAGGATGTGGCCGTTGGTGCCGCCGATGTAGCGGTACAGCGGCAGGCCGGCGGACTCGGCGGAAGCGTACAGAGCAGCCAGGGAGACACCCAGGATGGCGTTGGCGCCCAGCTTGCCCTTGTTCGGGGTGCCGTCGAGCTCGATCATCAGGTCGTCCAGAGCGCGCTGGTCAGCAGCGTCCATGCCGATGACCTTCGGAGCGATGACCTCGTTCACGGCCTTGACCGCGTTAAGAACGCCCTTGCCGCCGTAGACGGACTTGTCGCCATCGCGACGCTCCCAAGCCTCAGCTTCACCGGTGGAGGCGCCGGACGGAACCAGACCCTTGCCCTGAGCGCCGTCTTCGGTCTCCAGGTAGACCTCAACGGTCGGGTTGCCACGGGAATCCAGAATCTGACGCGCGTACACGCTTTCAATTACTGCCACAACTACTCCTTAAAACGGTTGTGTATCTTGAATGACATTTTTAAGAGTAGTGCGATTTGTGGACGTTGTGAACAACACGCCCAAAATTTAGTGTTAGCGCTCACAATGCCGATGCGCCGCCTGATTGCAAGGCAGTACGGACGAAATCGCTCAGTCGACGTCCTTGCCATTGAGGTAGTCGATTTCACTGTCGGACAATTTCAGTTCGCTGGCTTTGAACGAGTCCTGAATCTCCTGCGGGTTTCTGGCCGAGGGAATCGTGAACAGATATTGGTATTGCGCAAGTTCCCACGCGAGCGTGACGCGCTGGTAGGAGCAGTCGTGGGACTTCGCGACTTCGCGGAACCGGTCGAACAGATGCTCGTTGAACGGGTCAAGGAATCCACCGAGCGGCGACCAGCAGACGAAAGCCAAACCGAGTTTTTCGCAGGTCTCCAACGTGTGTTCGGGGTCGCGGTGAACCGGGGAGAACTGGTTCTGGACGGCCACGAGACGATCGCCCAAAATGTTGTGGGCGGCTTCGATGTCCGCGTTGTCGATTCTGGAGATACCGACCGCTTTGGCCACACCTTCGTCCACGAGCTGCTTGAGTGCGCCCATCTGGTCTTCGTACGGCACCTGCGGATCATTGCAGTGCGAGTAGAGCAGATCGAGCGTATCGACACCGAGGCGGCGGGCTGATTCCTTGGCATTGGCGATCATGGTTTCGGGTCGGGCGTCGGCCTGCCAGCCGTAGTTGCCGTTGCCGTCAAGCGTGCGCAGCCAGCCGGTTTTGGTGGCTACGAGCACCTGATCTTTGGGGCCATGCCACGAGTGCAGAGCATCGCGGACCAGATATTCGCCATAGCCCATATCCTCCGGTTCGCCGGTGCCGGGTGCGCTGGGCAGATAATAGGACCAAGCCGTGTCCAAATAACGGACTCCGGCATCGAGCGCGGCATGGATGGTCTCGATCGCCTGATCACGGTTGGAGGGGCGCCCCTCGATGGCGAGCGCCATTGTGCCCATGCCGAGGCGGGGAATCTCATAGCCGGCAAGTGTTGCCGCGTGTTGGTTTTTCATCGTTGTGGCCTCCATGCCAAGTCATCGAGGAGTTGGTTAGTCCAGAGGACTACCTGGTCGGAGCTCATGGGGCCTTGGCCCAGGGAACCGGTGAACGGGGTGGGTACGATGAGCTGGTGGGTGACCGGGCGGTATTGGGCGCCTTTGTAAATACGGCCCATACGCATCTGGATGGATTCGGGCGGGTCGATACGGCCGATGCGCACGCGGTTGGATTGCGCGAGAATCTCCGAAATGCCGAGCTTGCGGGCCTTGAACTTCAGACGGGCCACGTCGAACAGGGTCTCGAATTCGACCGGCGGCTTGCCGTAACGGTCGGTAAGCTCCTCTTCCAGATCCTTCAAATCGGCCTCGTTGCGAGCGGAGGCGAGCTTGCGGTACGCTTCCAGACGCAGCTTGTCCGAATCGATGTACTCGATCGGAATCGACGCTTCGATGGGCAGGTCGATGGACACGGCCACCGGCTCGACGTTCTCTTCGGGCTCCTTGTACTTCTCCACGGCTTCGGACACCATGCGTACGTACAGGTCGAAGCCCACGCCCTCGATATGGCCGGACTGCTCGTCGCCCAGAAGGTTACCGGTGCCGCGCAATTCCAAGTCCTTCATGGCCACGTCGAAACCGGAGCCGAGCGCCGTGTTCTGCGCGATGGTGGCGAGCCGGTCATGGGACTGCTCGGTCATCGGCTTGGACGGGTCGTACAGGAAGTAAGCGTACGCGCGCTCGCGGCCGCGACCGACGCGGCCACGCAGCTGATGGAGCTGGCTCAAGCCGAAACGGTCGGCATGGTCGACGATCAGCGTGTTCGCGTTGGATATGTCAAGACCCGTCTCGATGATCGTGGTGCACACGAGCACGTCGATGTCACGATGCCAGAAGTCGCGGATGATCTGGTCAAGCTGCTTCTCACCCATCTTGCCGTGGGCGATGCCGACGTGCGCTTCGGGCACCAGCGTATGGATCTTGTCGGCGATGGACGCGATGTCCTGCACGCGATTGTGCACGTAGAACCCCTGGCCGCCGCGCAACAGTTCGCGGCGCACCGCCGCGGTGACCTGCGCGTCCTCGTAGGCGCCCACATAGGTCAGCACCGGCAACCGGTCTTCGGGCGGGGTGGCCAGCGTGGACATCTCGCGAATGCCGGTCACGGCCATCTCCAGCGTGCGCGGGATAGGCGTCGCGGACAGGGACAGCACGTCCACGTTGGTGCGCAGGGCTTTCAGCGTTTCCTTGTGTTCCACGCCGAAACGCTGCTCCTCATCGATGATGACGAGTCCCAGATCCTTGAACTTGATTTTCGGGTTCAGCAGCTTGTGCGTGCCGATGACCACGTCCACCGTGCCGGTTTCCAGACCCTCGATGGTCTCGTTGATCTCTTTGGTGGTCTGGAATCGGCTCATGGCCGCCACATTGACCGGGAAACCCTCGAATCGTTCGCTGAACGTCTCGTAATGCTGCTGGACAAGCAGCGTGGTGGGCACGAGCACGGCCACCTGCTTGCCGTCCTGCACGGCCTTGAAGGCGGCACGCAGTGCGATTTCGGTTTTGCCGAAGCCCACGTCGCCGCAGATGAGGCGGTCCATCGGCACGGGCTTCTCCATGTCGGATTTGACCTCGTCGATGGTGGTGAGCTGGTCGGCGGTTTCCTGATAGGGGAAGGCATCTTCCAGTTCCTTCTGCCATGGGGTGTCCGGGCTGAACGCGAAGCCCCTGGCGCGCTGGCGGGCGGAGTACAGCTTGATCAGGTCGTCGGCGATCTCGTGGACGTGTTTGCGGGCCTTGGCCTTGGTGGCCGCCCAGTCGGAGCCGCCGAGCTTGTTGAGCTTGGGGGCTTCGGCACCGATGTATTTGCTGACCTGGTCGAGCTGGTCGGTGGGGATGAACAGTTTGTCCGCCGGGGCGCCGCGCTTGGAAGGCGCATATTCGATGACCAGGTATTCGCGAGTGGTTTTGTTGGCGCCGGTGCCGATGGTGCGCTGGCGCATTTCGATGAACCGGCCAATGCCGTGCTGCTCGTGCACCACGTAATCGCCTTTTTTGAGTTCCACCAAGTCGATGGCCTTGCGCCGGCGTTTCGGCGTTTTGGCCACGGCCACGGCCGAAGTGCGGCCGGTCAGGTCGCGTTCGGTGAGCAGGGCGATTTTGGCGGCTTTGTCCACGAAGCCGTCGATGGCCTGAGAGCGGATGACGTCGAAATTGGCGATGCCGGTAGTGTTGATCGCGCGCCTGAGCCTGGCCAAGGTGCCGGCCGCAGCGGCGGTGATGGTGACGTGGAAGCCGGCGTCGAGCAGGCCTTCGATGCCTTGGGAGGCCTTGGCCTCATCCCCTCGGAATTCGGCCGGGTTCTGGGCGTCGAGCTGCACATGGCCGGTCAGCGTGGTGTCCACGCCGAAACTGGTGAGGCGAATCACCGGATGTTCGGAGTATTCGAGGGAGCTGATGGTTTCCGCATAGTCGAGGAAGCTGGCTTTGTCGAAGCTGATGGGCGCGCCGGCGCCGTGGCCGGAGGCGGCCACATGCCAGCTGGCGGCCAGGAACTCGTTCGCGGTTTTTGCCAAGTCTTCGGCGGAACGGCGCAGTTTCTCCGGGTCGCTCAGGAGGATCACGGCGTGCTTGGGCAGCATGGAGCCCACCGGTTCCAGATGGTCCACGAGTGCGGGCATCAGGGATTCCATGCCTTCGACCGGAATGGCGTTGGCGATGGATTCGAGCATGTCCTCAGCATTGGGAATCGAACCGACCAAGGCTTTGGCGCGGGCGCGTACGGCGTCGGTCAGCTGCAGTTCACGGCATGCGGTGGCCCAGATGGTCTTGAGGCCGTCGCCGTAGGTACGCTGGTCGGAGGCGTGGAATTCCTTGATGGTGTCAATTTCGTCGCCGAAGAATTCGATACGCACCGGGTGCGGTGCGGTGGGCGGGAATACGTCAAGAATGCCTCCGCGCACCGCGAACTCGCCACGGTCCATGACCAGGTCCACGCGCGTGTAGGCGTTTTCGATCAGACGTTTGGCGGCTTCGTCGAGGGACAGGTCCTCCCCCACGGTGAACACGAGCGGCTCGACGTCGCACAGTCCTTGGACGACCGGCTGGATGAGCGAGCGGATCGGCATGACGAGAATGCGAATCGGGCCGAACATCGGATCGGTATCGCTCGGATGCTTGAGTCTGCGGAACACGGCCATGCGGCTGGCCACGGTGTCCGCGCGCGGACTCAGACGCTCGTGCGGCAGGGTTTCCCAGGCTTCGAGCTGGGCGATGTCGTTCGGGTCGCCATCATACCAGGAGCGCAGCGAGCCCACGGTCTCTTCGGCTTCGCGGCCGGAGGCCACGACCAGCACGACCGGCTTGCCGGGTTTGCCGGCCACACCCTGGCCTATGGCGGCGGCCAAAGCCGGGCGCAAACCTTCGGGGATGCCGGCCAGGACGGAGTTGTCGACGTCGTCCGAAACCTCGATGTCGCCAGTGGCGAGCCTAAGGAAGGTTTTGTCCTGTTCCAGCCCGGACAGGATGCCTACCAGTGAGCCGTTGATCAGGTCCGGGTGCGTCGCCTCACCGGCCATTGAACTTCTCCTGGGTCTTGGCAAGACCGTGGAAGATGATGTCCTCGGCGGCGTCAGCGCCGTCAGCCAGGAATTCGGGCAACTGCTTGCGCTGGTCCGGGCCGAAGCCGCCCAGTACCCAGTTCACCGTGTTGTCATGCGCGTTCGCACCGCGCTTGGAGTGGCCGACGCCCATGCGCACGCGCGCGTATTTCGGCGTGCCAAGGGAACGGTCAATCGACTTGATGCCGTTGTGGCCGCCTGCGGAGCCGCCTGCCTTGACCTTGATACGACCGAATTCCAAGTCCATGTCATCGTGAATCACCACAATATGGTCGGGCTCGATCTGGTAATAGGCGCTAATGGAAGCCACCGCATTGCCGGAATCATTCATATAAGTCAGCGGCTTGGCCAGAAAGAACTTGACGGTGCGGCCGTCCAGGTTCATCACGCTTTTACCGAGCATGGCCAAGCCCTTGTGATCGGCGAAGTTCACCGTCCAACGTTCGGCGAGCACGTCGGCGGTCATGAAGCCCATGTTGTGCCGCGTGTCCTCATATTTTTTGCCGGGGTTGCCCAGTCCCGCAATCAGCCAGAAATCCGACGCCATAATCCGCTCCTCGTCCGTCTTCCTATATTCCCGTATGCACGTTCCGTACGTTCCGTACGTCATGCGCGCGTTCGCCTCGCGCACTGGCCCATGCCCGGCCGGATTCAACCGTCAAGATTGTACTCAACGCCGCCGTCAAGCCTTGGAATCGGCAAGCAGCAGGGCGCGGCATTGCTCGGCATCCATCGATCGGACCGATGAATGGTGAAACGCTTCGACGTCACGAGTCACGATGACGTCGGCATCATTGTCCTCGGCAACGGCACGGATGATCCCGTCCTCGAAGTCGGGCTCATCGGACCGGTACGACATACGCGCATGGCGTTCCATAAGTGGACGGATGTCGAACAATTCCATCAGTCCACCGATATCGTCTCGCGCCGCCCGCTCCTCGCCATAATGCTTGCGCAACACGTAATACACGTCATTCAATGACGATACCGGCGCCATGATCTCAATGTTTGGCTGCGCAACGGCTTCCATGAGCAAATCAACGCATTGTTTATGGAAAGGCGCTCGTTTGTCATTGCACAAATCGAGCAGAATATTCGTGTCAAACAGCAGTTTCATCCCGTTCCCCAAATCGTTCCATACGTGCCTGCGCGAGAATCTCCTCATCCGAAAGATCGCCTTCCGCCTCCGGCAAATTCCGGTCGGCGAAACGTTGAATCAGCTCCTGCTTTTCCCACGCTCCCGCTCCTGAATCAGGGAGAGCGTCAGACGCTCGAATTCCGGCAGTTCCCCCGTATCCGCAAGGTAGTCGGTCAGATCACGAATCAGGTCCGAATAGGTGCGCCCATTACGCTTAAGCACTTTCTCCGCGTCGCGCTTCCGTTCGGCATTGACGCGCGCCGTCACCATGTCCATAGTCATATCGCACCTTCGTGTAATACCAGTATTACAAGAGATGGGGACGGGTGAATCACGTCTATTAGGAGATGCCGCCAGCGACCTTTTCGCGCTGTTTGCCGTTGAGGTACCAGTAGGCCAGCGCCACGAACAGGGCCGCCGAGGATATTGCCGAGCGTGGCTGCGGACAGGTTATAGAGGATGCCCGATGGTGTCTTCACCTGCGCAACCAACTAGCGATGGATTCAACGCGACATCAGCCGTATCTCCCCTGCCTGCGCCGTCACCTGAACATATTGCAAAGCGTATTGCACCAATTGCGGCACGCCTTGCCGAGTCTCCGCACGATTCTGCCCAAACTGCGGCAAACAGTTGGACTGATATGTCCGCCAATGCCGTATATCGGGCATCGGCGACGAGCCTTGATTGTGCAACGCCCCACGCTTCCCTGCAATCGGATGACATATTGCGGGACGGCAGCGGATTTTGGGCGTTTCTGGCGTGGCATCCCGCAAGCGTTATCGCACGTTATCTGCACCGAATCATAAGAATGGCAGAATTCCAATGATTTCGCAGGCAGAGTTGCGGGACGCTAGCTATGTGCATCGTTTGACGTGTGTGGCACCCCACGTGATTGCGGGACGCCACGTCAAAACGGACGAAAATCGCGTGCTGTCCCGCAATTTGCCGTTATCTGGGATAAGCGCGTCCGATATATGGCGTTCGAGGAAAGAGCTGATCCGATACAACTTTTTAGTGTTATAGGACACCGGAATCCATGGAGAGCAAGGGTAAACCGCCTCGGGGCTACAGGTCCAAATACCAGTAGGACATGTCCCGCATGGTGCCGGTGGAGTCGGTGGCAGCGGCGGGCATGAGTCCGAATTGGGTGAAGCCGAAGCGGTGCATGAGGGCAATGGAGCCGGCGTTATCGGCGAAAATGATGCCGCAGGCCTTGCGCATGTGGCGGGCCCGCGCCTCGGTGAGCAGCCTGTCAAGCATGAACGTGCCTACTCCCCTGCCTTGCCATGCCGGATCGATGTAATAGGCCAAATCGGTGACACCGTCATATCCCGCGCGGTCATAGAACACGGAGAGCGCACCGAAGCCGATGATTGAACCGTCTTCCGATTCCACAACAAAAACGCCGTAGGGCGGCGTATGGGATTCGGCCCAGGCGCGGCGTTGGTCGAGGGTGCGCGGGGTGAGGTCGGCGGTCGCACCGCCGGCCATCACTGAGGCGTTGTAGATGTCGGTGATGGCTTGGATGTCGGATTCGACGGCCGGACGGAAGGTGTATGGCATGAGGTTCCTTTGAATACGCAAATAGCCCGTCCTTATGATAAGGACGGGCTATGTCAGTTGAGGTAACCGACTCCCTTCAGTCGCCTTCTGCGATAGCTCCCCTCACCCTGAGGGGAGCCGGAACTACTTGTCGAGCTCGATGGCCTTGTTGAGGGCGTCTTCAAGCTCCTTCTGCGCCTTGCCGTAGGCGGTCCAGTCGCCGTTCTTCATGGCGGACTGGCTGTCCTTCATGGCTTGGGCGGCATCGTTCAGCGCCTGCTGGAGTTCGGGGCTACGGTCGGAAGACGAGCCGGAATCCGACTTGCCGTCCGTGGTGCCGGACTGGCCACCATTGGTATCGGAACCAGATTGGTCACCGGATGTGCCGCCGGAAGCCTGGTCACCAGACGATCCGTCACCGGACACGTTCTCAGCATCGCCTGCGGCCGCACCGGAATCACCACCGAACACCTGATCCAAGGCCTCATCCAACGTATCCGCGAATCCAACCTGATCACCGAACGCGACCAGCGTCTTCTTGAGCAGCGGGAATGAAGTCGCACCCGAAGACTTGACGTACACAGGCTGCACGTACACCAGTCCGCCACCGAGCGGCAGAGTAAGCAGGTTGCCGCGCATCACTTGCGTGTCGCCGGATTGCAGCAGGTTCAGTTCCTTGGACACGTCGGCGTTGGCGTTGAAGTTGTTCTGCGCCTGGCCGGGGCCCGGTACGTTCGAATCCTTGGGCAGCTCCTGCAATCGGATGGTGCCGTAGTTTGAACCTATCTTGCCCTTCTCATTGCCGGCATCCGAGTCGACCGACAGGAAGCCGGTGAGGATCTCACGGGTGGACTGGCCAGCCGGAATGTAGGTGGAGGTCAGCGAGAACACCGGTTCCTTGGTGCCACCGGTCTGCAAGGTCAGGTAGTACGGCGGCTGCAGGATGTCCTGGTCCTGCTGGGACTGGGATTCGGTCGGGTCGACCGGCGTCTGCCAGAAGTCCTCGCCGGAGTAGTACTGGCTGGCGGAGGTCACGTGGTACTTGGAGAGCAACTCGCGCTGCACCTTGAACAGGCTTTCCGGGTAGCGCATGTGGCTCATCAGGTCGCCGGAGATATCGGAGAGCTGGTGGTACTGGCCGGGGAAGATCTTCTCCCATGCCTTGATTACCGGGTCGGATTGATCCCATACGTACAGATCCACGGAACCGTCGTAGGCGTCCACGGTGGCCTTGACCGAGTTGCGGATGTAGTTGGCCTTCTGCGAGCCCAAGGATGAGACCGTTGCGGAAGAGACGGTGGTGGAATCCTTGGTGGCGGAGCCGAGGTCGGTCATCTGCGAGTATGGGTAGGCATCAGAGGTGGTGTAACCGTCGACGATCCACTTGACGCGGCCATCGACCACGGCCGGATACACACGGCCGTCAAGCGTCAGGTACGGCGCCACCTTGGCCACGCGCTCCTTGGGGGAACGATCGTAAAGAATCTGCGATTCGCTGGTAACGCGGTCGGAGAAGAGAATCTGATCGGAGCCGAAGCGGATTGCGTAGAGAATACGGGAGAACAGATTGCCAACCGAGGGGCCGCCGTCGCCCTTGAACGTGGTCAGGGCGCCTTCCGAACCGGTCGGGTAGTCGAACTCCCAAGCCTGCGTGCCCTCCGGTGCGCCGACGATCGAGTATTCGGTGGCGTTCGGCGAGAAGTAGATGCGAGGCTCATACTTTTCGGATTCAGTGAGCTTGCCCTGAGCAGGGATGCCGGATTCGAAGAATTCAGGCTGGCCGTCGGCGGTCACCTTGTTACCGTAAGCGGCCACCACACCGTAACCGTGGGTGTACACGGTGTGATCGTTAACCCAATTGCGGTTGTCGTTGCCGGCCAGGTCAAGCTCGCGGGCGGCAATCACGGTGTCTTGGGAAACGCCGTCGATCTCGTACTTGTCGACTGCCAAAGTGTCGGCGAAGGTGTAGTACTGCTTGGACTGCTGCAGCTGCTTGAATGTGGGGCTGACGACCTGCGGGTCGAGCAGACGAATCTGCGCGGTGGTGTCGGCCTCCTTGGCCAGAGCGCCCTGCTCACCCTTGTCGGTTACCTTGTATTGCTCGGTCTTGAGCTTGTCGAGACCGTAGGCGGCGCGGGTGGCGTCGATATTGCGCTGAATGTAGGTGGATTCCATCTCCTGTGCGTTCGGGTTGACGCGGAAGCGCTGCAACAGCACCGGCCATGCCACGGTGAGCACGAGACCCACCACGACCACGACGGCAATGGAGGTCACCGGCACACGCCAGGCCCTGAGCGCGGCGGAGGCGCGCACGCCGATGGACGCCTGGCCTTCGAGCGTGTGGGAGCGCATGAGCCAGATGCCCAGCACCACGCCGAGAATGGCGGTCAACGCGGCCATGATGAAGGTGACGGGGATGTGGGCGTGCACGGTGGTGTAGGAGGCACCGGTGATATGCGAACCCTGCCCGGTGAGCTGGTCGAATACGCCGATCACCTGGCGCACTGCCCAAGCGAACATGTTGAGCATCAGCCAGATGCCAAGCTGGCGGCGGCAACGCTTGGTGATGGAGAACAGGCCTCGGCCGTTGACCGGCATAGTGATGCGGATACCGCCCATCAGTACATGCGTGACCACCGAGAACACGAGGCCCACGCCCAGCAGCACGGCCACGGCGGCGAGCACGAGCTTCAGGCCCGGTAGCACAAACACGTAGAAGCCGTTGTCCAGACCGAACTGCGGATCGGTGGTGCCGAACGACTGCGCGTTGAACATGAGCAGAATCTCGCTCCAGTTCGCGTTGAACTGGGAACCGAAGATGACGCCGACGATCAGCGAAATCACCACGGCCACGCGGCGAGCGGTTTTCGAGCTGACGGATTTGCCCACCTCGACCACATCGCCGTTAATACGAATGGTGGATCCGTCTGCCGAATCAGGGCGTGCCCGGATAGCCAGCCATGCAGAGACGAAGCCGGTCAGGGCCATGAGCAGCGCGTAGGCCACCCACAGGCCGATCTTCACCCCGAGCTGGGTCCAGACCACGGACTGGAAGCCGAGCTGGCCGTACCACATCAGGTCGGTGATGAATCGGGACAGGCCGAAGAACAGACCGACGATGATGGCCAAAGCCAGCACCACGCCGATTAGAATCTTGCTGCCACGGCTGGCTCCTGAGCCACCGGACGCCGGCTTACGGGTGATACGCGGATTGGACGGGCCACGTGGAGGGCGGGATGACCCGGAGGGGCCGGCGTTGGTGTTGCGGGCCGAACCGTCCCCATCGGCCTCGACATCGAGGATGATCGGATCGTCATTGTTCGCACTATTGCGTCGTGAATCGCCGCCATTGCCGAACAGTACTGAGAAAGGATCGTTAAAAGACATAACTCAAGCCTATCGGAAGGGCGGGAGGTAGGTTATGCCCTGAGCACAGAATGAGGCAGCGTTCTGCTCTACGTTCTGTTCTACGCTTGCCGGTATGAACAGACAACGGCCACATCATATGCGTCCCTCAGTACACGCCACACGCCAACTTCGGCACAGGAGCACTCCAATCGTGGCGACAATATGTGCTTTGGCAGTGGTGTTGGCCGGCGTGGCAGCCTACGGATGGCATGTCGGATGGTTCGCCAAATCCACATCAGACGACAACACCGCCACTCCCCAGACCTCCCGGACAAGTGTGTTACCACGCACCGATGTTCCTTCCCCGAAGAAGAACGACGCCCCGGCCGCACAAGCCCAACGTGCGGTATCCGCCATGACACTTGAGGAACGTGTGGGACAGTTAGTGATGGTGCCGTTGTTCGCCGGTTCCGATCCCTCCTCGTTGGCTTCAACAATCGCCGACGAGCACATTGGCTCGGCCGTTCTCATTGGCAATTGGAATACCGGCGTCGATACGGTCAAGACCGCGACCGCGCAACTCCAAGGATATGCGCCGGCCGGCAATCGTCTCATCATCGCCACCGATCAGGAGGGTGGTCAGGTACAGCATCTGACTGGTACCGGTTTCGACACAATGCCCAGTGCCGTTGAGCAGGGCACAATGTCCGCTGACGCATTGCGTCAATCGGCAGGCACGTGGGGTTCGCAATTAGCTGCTGCTGGCATAAATGTCGATTTGGCACCGGTGCTCGGCACGGTGGTGGGCGATCGTGCCTCGAATGCTCCGATTGGCGCGCTGGATCGTGATTTCGGATTGGATACGGCCGGTAACACCGAGCATGGCATCGCCGTTATTGAGGGTTTGCGAGGCGCTCAGGTCGGTGCGGCGGTCAAACATTATCCTGGGTTGGGCGCGGTAAGCGGCAATACCGACTTCACCACCGAAGGCATTCTGGATACGACCACAACGTTGGACGGGGGCGAGGCAGGTGCCTTTGACCAGGCGATCACCAAGGCCGATCCTGCAATGGTGATGATGTCGTTGGCCACGTATCAATCCATCGATCCGAATAATCCGGCGGTGTTTTCTTCTACGATTATCGACGGCCATATTCGCAACGCCCTGAAATATACGGGCGTGGTGATTTCGGATTCGATATCTGCCGAAGCGTTAAACAGCTACGATGTAAGCCAATTGGGAGTAAAGCTCGTCGAGGCGGGAGGCGACATGTCCTGCATCGGTCAGACGGATTACGTAAAGCCAGTTGTGGACGGCCTCAACGAACGGGCGAAGTCCGATTCGGCTTTCGCTTCGAAAGTGACGGCGGCGGCGACTCGCGTAATGACATTGAAAATCAAGATGGGACTGGCCTGACCGTTCATCCTTGCACTGGCGAGGATTCATGCGCGCTGATTCGCGCTAATCCTCACCAGCCCTCGTACAAATGCACACTAGTCCTCGTACGAATCGTCAGTCCTCGTATGAATACAGACCATGCTTGCCGATGTATTGCACCACGCCGTCAGGCACCAGATACCAGACCGGCTCGTCGTGTTCAGCGCGGCGGCGTACATCGGTCGAAGAGATGGCCAAGGCCGGGATCTCAAGCGTATCGACCTTGCCTTCGGGCAAGGTCACGCCGTCCGGGCTGAAGTAGCCGGGGCGCGTGACGGCCACGAAGTGGGCGAGGTCCCACATGAGGTCGGCGTCCTTCCACTGCATGATTTCGGCCACGGCGTCGGCGCCGGTGATGAAGAACAGCTCGGCGTCGGGATGCTGGGCTCGGATATCGCGCAGAGTGTCGATGGTATAGGTGACGCCCGGACGGTCGATGTCGACACGCGAGACGGTGAATTTGGGGTTGGATGCGGTGGCGATCACAGTCATCAGATACCGATCCTCGGCGTTGGTGACGTGCTTGTCCAGCTTGAACACAGGTCGGCCAGTGGGCACGAAAATCACCTCATCGAGGTCATACACCCAGGCGACTTCAGAGGCGGCGACCAAGTGGCCGTTGTGGATCGGGTCGAACGTGCCGCCCATGATGCCGACACGCAGGCGCGTATGCCAATTGCCGCGTGCGGAAAGCCGGCCTTTGCCATGGCTGCTGGCCCCGGCCGGTACGGACAGGTCGGACATACGCCGCTCGGTTTCGCCTTGGGTGACGGCAATGATTTCGGCGGATTCGGCGGATTCCACTGATTTTCCGGACTGAACTGACGCAGCCGTTTTGTGGCTGCCGGCAATATCACTCATGCTTGGCCGCCCTCGCTGGCGGCATCATCAGCGGATTCGGTTTCCTCTTCGATTTCGCCGGCGGTGGGATTGTCTTCCTTGGGATCGATCTTGCCCATGTCTTCATCCCATTCGTCCTGAACCACGCGGCGAATCTCGGCGAAGGTGGGCAGCGGGAAGTCCGGCTGGTAGAGGCGGCGGACCTCGGCCACACGCTCGGTGATGCGGATGAGCGTGTCGGTCATGCCGTCAAGGTCACCGTCGTGCTCCATCTGGCTGTATCTGCCGATGTAGCCTTCCATGAGTTCCATGTGTTCGCGCACGATCTTGAGCTGGGCATCGTTGAGGTCCACGACTTCGGGCGAATCGGTCTCGGGCCAACCGATGAGCACGGCGTCCGCGTATTCGAGCGACGAACGCTGGGCGGCGGAGGCGATGCCATCCTCGATCTGCACAAGGAACACGTAGCGGACAATGCTCAGACGTTCGGCCGCGATCTTCAGGCCGAGCTTGGGATCGTTGAGGTCGATGTCGGGCCGCAGTTCGCTTGCCTTGTTTGCCGTGTCAGCCGTGATGTTCATGTTGCCGTCCTCGTTCATGCGCGCACCTGTCCTGTTCCGTAACCGATCCACTTGGTGGTGGTCATCTCCCGCAATCCCATGGGACCGCGTGCGTGCATCTTCTGCGTAGAGATGCCAAGCTCAGCACCAAAGCCAAACACGCCGCCGTCGGTGAAGCGGGTGGAGGCGTTGACCACGACCACGGCCGAGTCGATGCGCTTGGTGAATTCCTCGATGGCCGCATAATCCTCGGCGATGATGGATTCGGTGTGGCCTGTGGAATGCGTGTTGATGTGGTCGATGGCCGTGTCCAGGTCCGGCACCACCTTGATGCCCATTTTGAGGGCCAGGTATTCAGTGTCCCAATCCTCTTCAGTGGCGTGGTTGAGGTCAAGGCCCTCGATTGCCGCGCCGGAGATGATGTCGTACGACGTGGTGTCGGCCTGCAGTACAACGTTCGCCTCGGCCAGCGCGGCGGCGATCTGCGGCAGGAATTCGGCGGCGACATCCTTATGAACCAATAGCTTTTCGGCGGCGTTGCACACGCCCACGCGCTGGGTTTTGGCGTTGATGATGATCGGGATGGCCTTGGCGAGATCACCGGACTTGTCGATGTAGATATGCACGTTGCCGGCGCCGGTTTCGATGACCGGCACTGTGGAGTTGCGCACGACGGCTTGGATTAGACCAGCTCCTCCTCGCGGCACGAGCACGTCGATATGGCCTCGCGCCTCCATCATGGCGGTAGCACCGGCGCGTCCGTACTGGTCGACGGACTGCACCAGTGCGGATTCGAAACCGTGGGCTTCAAGCACCGGGGCGATGACGCCCAGCGTGGCAGCATTGGTGCGTTCGGCGGCGTGGCCGCCTCGCAGCAGCGCGGCATTGCCGGACTTGAGGCACAGGCTGGACACGTCCACAGTGACGTTCGGCCGGGCCTCATAGATCATGCCGATGACGCCTATCGGTACGCGCGTTTGGGTAAGGCGCAGACCGTTGGGCAGGTTGTATCCGCGCACGATTTCACCGACCGGATCGGGCAGGGTGGCCACATGGCGCACGCCTTGGGCGGCGGCGGCCACGCGCGGCACGTCGAACAGCAGGCGGTCGAGCTTGCCCGCGTCCATGCCGTTTTCCTTGGATTCGAGCATGTCCAGCGCGTTGGCGGCTTCGATGTCCGCGGCGTGCTCGTCCAGCGCGTCCGCAATGGCGAGCAGCAGTTCGTTCTTGGCTTCGGTATTTGCCTGTGCAAGACGCTCCTGTGCGCGTGCGGCCTGATCGGCCTGGCGGCACACCGCGTCGAACACCTCAGGACTCAATTCATCGCTCATAACAGTCAAGCGTAACTCACAACGCGGCTGATTGCTTACTCCGACCCGCTTGTTATGGGATGTCTGACGTTTTGAATCGCAAACAGAACCGGCTCCCCTCCATCTCAGGCGGGAAGCCGGTGATGTGATGCGCTCCGGTCAGCGAATCATCACTAACCGGTACACCACGGTGGATTAGCGAATCAGCAAATCAGTGAATCTGGTCCAGGTCGGGGTAGAGCGGGAAGTCTTCGGCGAGCTTGTCGACGCGGGCCTTCAGCGCGGTCACGTCGGCGGACGGGCCGGCGGCGAGCGCGGTGCCGATGATGTCGGCCACCTCCTCATATTCCTTCGGTCCGAAACCGCGCGTGGCCAGGGCGGACGTGCCGATTCTCAGGCCCGAGGCCACCGAGGCCGGGCGCGGGTCGAAGGGCACGGTGTTGCGGTTGATGGTGATGCCGCAGGCGGCAAGCAAATCCTCGCCCTGCTGCCCGTCCATCTCGCTGTTGCGCAGGTCGACCATCACCAGGTGCACGTCAGTGCCGCCGGTCAGCACGCTGATGCCGTTGGCCTTGACATCGTCGGCCAGGAGACGTTCAGCGAGAATCTTGGCGCCGTCGAGCGTGCGCTGCATACGGTCTTTGAATTCGGGGGTGCCGGCCACCTTGAAGCTCACGGCCTTGCCCGCGATCACGTGCATGAGCGGACCGCCCTGCTGGCCGGGGAACACGGAGGAGTTGAGTTTCTTGGCGTATTCCTGCTTGGCGAGAATGAAACCGGAACGCGGACCGCCGAAGGTCTTGTGCGAGGTGGAAGAGACCACGTCGGCGTATGGCACGGGGCTCGGGTGCAGGCCTGCGGCCACGAGTCCGGCGAAGTGGGCCATGTCGACCCAGAATTTGGCGCCGACCTCGTCGGCGATCTCCTTCATGGCCTTGAAGTCCTCGATGCGCGGGTAGGCGGACCAGCCGCCGATGATCATGGCCGGGTGGGTTTCGAGCGCGCGCTGGCGGATGATTTCCGGATCGATGCGGAAGGTCACGGGGTTCACGCCGTACGCTTCGGCGTGGTAGAAACGGCCAGAGAAGTTGATTTTCATGCCGTGGGTCAGGTGGCCGCCGTGGTCGAGGGCCAGACCGAGCACGGTGTCGCCGGGCTTGACGAGCGCCTGGTAGACGGCGGCGTTGGCCTGGGCGCCGGAGTGCGGCTGGACGTTGGCGTATTCGGCGCCGAACAGGGCCTTGGCGCGTTCGCGGGCGATGGTTTCGATCTGGTCCACGTATTCGCAGCCGCCATAGTAGCGGTGGCCGGGGTAGCCTTCGGCGTATTTGTTGGTCAGCACGGAGCCCTGGCATTGCAGTACCGCTCGCGGCACGAAGTTCTCAGAGGCGATCATCTCAAGGCCATTGCGCTGGCGGCCCAGTTCGGAGTCCAGCAGTTCGGCGATCTCAGGATCGGTTTCGCAGATCGGCGCGTTGAAAGCATCGGTCGCTTTCTGCGCAAGGGGTGAAGCGGTCATGGGTGCTCCTTTGGTATGTGCGACAATTGATTCGCCGCTGTCGCCTTACTGTATGGCCCGTTTGTAACCGGCCTGTTTCATGATATGGCCGGTCCCCGTTCGATGGCAATGGTGATTTTCGCCGGTGCGACCGGTCGGCTACGCGAGACGGACGGCCCTTCTGCCCACGGCCCACGCTAGACTGGTGTGGATTCATCATCCCTTTCAGGCAGAAGGATTCATCGTGACAACCACCTTCCATTCCACCCGCAGCACCACCGATTCGCTGACCGCCAAGCAGGCGATTCGTAAGGGCATCGCCGATGACGGCGGCCTGTTCGTTTCGGACGCGTTGGGCAAGACCAAGGTGGACGTGGCCTCCCTGCCGGGCAAGTCGTACCAGCAAATCGCCGCCGAGGTGCTGGGCGCGCTGCTGCCGGACTTCACGGCCGAGGAGCTGGGCCAGTGCATCGCCGACGCCTACGGCGAACAGTGGTCCGATGAGCGCATCACCCCACTCAAGCCCCTGGGTGACGATTACGTGCTCGAACTGTTCAACGGTCCGACTTCCGCGTTCAAGGACGTGGCGCTGCAGATCCTGCCGCGCTTCATGGCGCACACCACGCCGGCCGATGGCGACGCGGACGAGAAAATCATGATCCTCACCGCCACCTCCGGCGACACCGGCAAGGCCGCGCTGGCCGGTTTCGCCGACGCCCCGGGCACCGCGATCACCGTCTTCTACCCGGAAGGCAAGGTCTCCCAGGTCCAGGAGCTGCAGATGACCACGCAGGCCGGCGCCAACGTGCAGGTGGCCGCCGTGGAAGGCAACTTCGACGACGCCCAGTCCGCGGTCAAGCGCATCTTCGGCGACCGCGCCCTGACCGAGCGTCTCGCCGGCAATTCGCACGTGGTACTTTCCTCCGCCAACTCCATCAACGTGGGCCGTCTGGTGCCGCAGGTCGTCTACTACTTCTCCGCTTACGCCCAGCTGCTCGCTGACCAGGTGATCAATGTCGGCGATGAGGTCGAGTTTGTGGTCCCGACCGGCAATTTCGGCGATATCCTCGCCGGCTACTATGCCAAGCTGCTCGGTCTGCCGGTCAAGCACCTCGTGGTGGCTTCCGACAAGAACAACGTGCTGTTCGACTTCCTGACCACCGGTACCTACAACCGCCAGCGCCCGTTCTTCCAGACCATCTCCCCCTCGATGGACATCCTCATCTCCTCCAACCTGGAGCGCATGCTGTACTACTTGTCCGAGGGCGACACCCGTCTGATCTCCATGCTGATGAACGATCTCGACAAGTGGGGCACGTACGAGATCCCGGAAGAACTGCTGGCCAAGATTCGTCAGATCTTCGGCACCGGTTGGGCCGATGAGGATCAGGTACGCGAGTCCATCAAACACTGCTGGGACGAGAACCACTACGTGATCGATCCGCACACCGCCTGCGGCTACTACCTGCTTGAGCAGATGCCGCGCGACCCGCTGACCCCGCGCGTGCTGCTCTCCACCGCCAGCCCCTACAAGTTCCCGCGCGTGGTGAACGAGGCATTGGGCTTCGACGCCACCGGCACCGACTTCGAGTGCATGGATGTGCTGGCCCGCGAGACCGGCACCACCGCCCCGGCCGCCCTGCGTGGTCTTGAGACCGCCGACGTGCGGTTCAAGGACGTCGTGGCCATCGACGGCATGGAGGACTACGTGGAGAAGGCCGCCCAGGCGCTGTAAAACATACCAGCACATTGGCTCCCCTCAGAGCGGGGAGCCATTTTTTACATCAGAATTGCGTTTACATCAGTATCGCGGCGACTGGCAGTCCTATGGCGATTGCCAACAGCACGATAGTGCCGATGATCACGCTGGGGCGTGCGAGGTTGACGGTCCAGCCGACGCCGAAACGTTTGGGGATCATGATGGCAGGATCGTCACGGTTGATGTAGATGATGCCGCCAATCCAGTGCAGGTCATCGTCATACGGCATGGAATTATCGTCCGAAATGTCACCGCCGTCACTGTGCCGAACACCGGCATAGACGCGCGCCCCGTTCTGCCCGTAATACACGCCGATCATCAGCGCGCCGACCAGAGCCGCCACGGCGATGAACATGCCGATGATGCCGATTAGATTGATATCCAGCACGCCAATGGTGACAAGCTGAACGCCTAGGCCCAATCCACCGGCTGCCAGCAGTCCGATGACCAGCACGTAGATGCTCCAGACCCGCGAGAACACACCATAGGCATACCCGGTGGCGGCGGGGTGGTCGGGATCAATCGGGTGCTTGGCGTAGATGATCGCGGCATGGCTGGCCACCATCACCGCTGCCAGCACCACCTGCGCGAGCACGGCGTACCAAATCACCATCGGACTCTTCTCGGCCCAACCGTTCACATTGCCGGCGATATCCGCATGAATCGGCACCCGCTCCGGCATCCGGTCATAGCCCAGCAACCCGACAGCAATGGTGACAGCGAGACAAACGACTTGCAGCAATTCCCACTTCAAGCTCATCGGGTCGGGATTGTCCCGCTCACCTATCAATGCTGCACGGCGGGCACTGGACGCCTCCCATCCCTGATCGACTTTGATGGATAGTACTTTGCGGCGAAACATCTGCTGCAGCACGAAACCACATATCGCAATCGCCACCGCTGCGATGGACACAGTCCAGAACGCCGCGTCGACTCCGCAGAGTTGCCAAACGGCCAGCGAGACCAGTATGGCGCATACGCCAAGCGCCACCGTAATTCCCGAAAACGCGACTTTAAATCCGCGAATGCGCGTATTGACATGGGCGGCGGCCGGCACTGTGACACCGAACACCTCATGCCGGTCGGTAACCCATGGAACCCCTGCCAGGCCGGCGGTCACTATCACCGGCAACAGTAAAAACGCACACAACGCGATGTTCATCGACACGACTGTATTATTCATCGTTATCTCCCCTGATTTCCTTTTGTTGCACCGTCAGTAACGCTCTGCGAGGAGCGCACGCCGTATGCCCGTTCGCATTGCCGTTTGGTGGCATCGAGGAATGCAGCCGAATCACCGCCGCGCGCCCTGTAGGCCAAGGCAAGGCGATAGAGTTCCTCGCCCATCCGCTCATCCTGTGCTTCGGCAGTTCGGTTCGGTGCTTCTCCCCCGCCGTCATGCTCGGCGACGGTTGCACCGGCACCACGACGCATAACGATGTATCCCTCGTCACGCAACAGCGCATAGGCCTTGTTCACCGTGTGCAGGTTGATGCCAAGGTCCACGGCCAGCGAGCGCACGGACGGTAACGAGTCACCTGGCGACAGCTCATCGCCCGCGATGGCTGCGATGAGCTGCCTGTGCAGCTGCTCGTAAATCGGCACGTCACTGCGCTGATCGATTTCCACAATCACGGTCAATTCCACCCCTCTCAAGAACTGTTCTATTTGTTCTACATCAAATATAACAGTTTTGCCGTATGAGTCAAGATATGCGAATCTCGGTTGAACATCCGGCAATGGGCAACGGCGTGTTGCTTGAATTTTCTAGGAAGGCGGGAATCGCCATGCTGCCGGCGAATGGGAAAATCCATGTGGCTTGTCAGATTCTGTTCCTGCAACTGAATAGTCCCATGAGGGAGTAGACAGCATTGCGGCGAAGGGCTCGGCCCAAACCGCAATAAAGCGTGCCGAGCGCCAAAGCCGCCAACACCGGTATGACGCCGCTGCAGGAGAAGCTCGCGAAGCTGGACGAACTTCATGGGCGGCACCGCCGAACAGCAGTCGACCATTCTGTTCACGCTGTTCGTGGTATTCCAGCTGTTCAGCAGTCGACCATTCTGTTCACGCTGTTCGTAGTATTCCAGCTGTTCAACGCCTTCAACAGCCGCGAGCTGGGCAACGCCAGCCTGTTCGCCAATCTGCTACGCAATAAGGTGGTGATCGGCGTGTTCGCGCTGATGTTCGCACTTCAGGTGCTGGTGGTGCAGTTCGGCGGAGCGATGTTCCGCACCGTGCCGCTGCCGATCGACATGTGGCTGAAGATCATCGCGGTCGGACAGATGCGCGGTTAGAGTTCTTTGGCTCGGTAGATGCGGATGGCTATAAGCATGGAGCCAAAATATGCGAGCAGACACAACACGGCGAGAACAAGCGCCGTATGCCACCAGATCGTCAGGAAATCGGCAATATTCAGCAATAGCCATTGCCAGTCAACAGGCAATCGGGCCAGCAGCGCAATGACTGCATACAAGCCGACAATGACCGCGCCAGAGGCCATCATCATCTTGCGGGAGGTGAACCGGTATGCACAGGCCAGCAGCACCGACCCAAGAATGATAGCCAAAGCGAAGATGGAAGCACCTGCTGCCAAGGTACCAATCCACCCCATATCTGCTATATCGCCAAAGACAATGAAGACGCCGCCGCATATCACCACGTCCAAAGCCCAGAGCAGGCCAACCACCAACAGAAAAAGGTACCGACCTACAACTTGTGCAGTGCGTGAAACAGGAATCAGCCCTCGCATGGCACTGTGCCCTGCAGATTCCTCGGATGACGCAGGCCCCAATGCACTCATACATGCCATCACCGATGCCAGACCTCCGAGTCCGCCCATCAGACCACTGGCAACGTGTTCATCGACGTGGGTCGATATCATCACCAGCGATACCACGATAGACAGCACCGGGAAAACCAGCAGAAATACCATATTCGCTACGCTAAACAGACCTGTCCCAACACAATCGAATCGACATTGCTTTACTACGGATTTCCAGCTCATCGTCACCATTCCCTTGAAGCAAATATGCGAGAGGCAATTACATACGAGATTCCATATGCCACAACCGTCGTCGCCAATACTGCAATAACCAGCCACAATCGTTGCGCGATGATGGCATTCGCGGCATGGGCCAATCCTCCGGTCACCGAAGCAGGCAAAATAGATAGCAGTATGGATCCATTCATTACAACGACATAAATCACCATCATCGTGACTTGAAGACCGCCGAGTTTGGTCCACAGATAACCCGTGGGCACGATAAGCGCGATCATCAGCGCGGTGCAGAAACCTCCCAACGGCGCCGCCCACAGATTGCCCGCGAATGACCAATACGGATTGACCAGCACTTGCAACCCGTCAATCAGCACGATCATCGCTATCGACAATACGGAAATCACCAATCCAACCACATATCGTGCGGCCACCTGGTTCTTCCTTGAAGACGGAATAATGCCACGAAGCCGATATCCATTCTGTAAGTCAGCAACCGCCATGGTTAGCACCCACATGGCGCAGGTGAATATTGTCATAATGACACCCATGCGATAGCCGAAACCACTACCGTAAGCGTCACCTTGAAAGATGACGGAGAACAACGGCGCCAACAACAACGCGAACATAGTCTGTACGTCGACGCACAGGTAGGCCATATCGACGCGCAATGCAGTGGTCAATGCATGTTGCCGAGACCGCGACACCCTCAGTATTGCTTCCATGGCCGCTCACCTCCCGCTCAAGTCACGATTGGAATCATGGGCATTGGTCAGTCGAATGATGTCATCAATGGAAGCCGATTCAACGACAAGCCCCGAAACCACCGACGCAACAGCATCAAGTCTGTCTGACCGGACCAGCGCATCGAATCCGGTGGCATACGTATGTGAGCCCAGCACTACGTCCGCAGGCAGTTGTGCCAGTTCGTCTGGACCGCCCTTAATCAGGCGGAACGATTCCTCAAACTCGTCTTTCGGACCGGTGTAGTAGAGACGGCCATCGGTGATGTAGGTAATGAGGTCAGCGGCACGTTCGAGGTCGGCAGTGATATGGGTGCTGAACAGTACCGAATGTTCGCCATCCTCGATGTAGGCATGCAGGATATCCATGAGTTCGTCACGCGCGAGCACATCGAGCCCGCTGGTCGGCTCGTCGAGAATCAGCAGTTTGGCGTCATGGCTCAATGCGATGGCGAGCATAAGCTTCATCTGCATGCCGCGGGAAAGATCCTTGATATGTTTCTTGCCGTTCTGTGCGTCACCAAGGCCAAAAGTATCCAGACACTTGTGATAGCATCCACCGTCCCATGATGGATACAGTGGCGCAACGATACGTTCAATGTTCTTGACTTGCCACTGTTCATGCATGTAGCTGAAGTCGAACACCACGCCGAGTTGTTCTTTGACGGGCTCCTCGTTGGCGATGTTGTCGAGGCCGAGCACGTGAATCGAACCGGCGTCACGGTGGATCATGTTGAGGATGAGTTTGATGAGGGTGGACTTGCCGGCACCGTTAGGGCCGATCAGCCCCATGATGTAGCCCTTGGGCAGGTCGAAGGTCACGTCGTCCAGCGTGAAGCCGGAATCATAGTGTTTGGTGACGTCGGTGACCTGCAACGCCATCGCCTCGGATTCGGATATGACGGTCATGGCCATGGTCCTTTCTTGAGGTTATTCCTTGCGGTATTCCTCTTCGAGCATGCGGCCCAATGCGTCCAGCGGAATGCCGGCGGCTTTGGCGCCCCGACTTGCCTCGGCCAGGCTTTCACGAATCTGGGTTTCGAGCTGACGTTGCATCAGTTCGTTGCCCTTGTCCATCACGAAAGTGCCTTTGCCTTGGATGTTCTGCACCACGCCCTCATCGGCCAGTTCGTTGTACGCCCTGGTGACGGTGAGCACGGAGATGCGCAGCTCCTTGGCGAGTTTCCTCAAGGAAGGCAGGGCCTCGCCCGCCTTCAACTCGCCGCTGAGCACCGCCGAACGGATTTGGGTTTTGATTTGCTCGTAGATGGGTTCACCGGACACGGATGAGATGATCAGTTTCATCTATGCCCCTTTCGATTGTGGTTGACTAGCACCCCAGCTGTTTAGCTGTTATACAACACAGTATAACTGTTCTGCTTAACTGTCAAGGTGTGTTACATAACAGCTAAACAGTGAACAAACACCTTGCCAACATACAGTGTCGAAACATGGGCCGCGCCTACAATGGCCTCGGAAAGGGGTACCCATGCCCAACAACGCCCCGCCGACAGCCCCGCCAGCGGGGGTGTAATTTTTTTATCACAGCACGCGCGGGGCGTCGTGAAAGTCGAAGAGGACGCCGTCGGCTAGGTGGCAGATTTCGGGCCAGTCGGAGGCGGAGGAGTCGTCGTGCATGGCCCAGACCTTCATGCCGACCGATTTGGCCGACTTCATGCCGACCAGCAGGTCTTCGAACACTGTGCAGTCGGCCGGTGCAGCACCTAGGCGCTTGGCGGCGAGCAGGTAGACGTCGGGCTGGTCCTTGCCGACGTCGTTCGCATCATCGACGGAGACGATATCGTTGAACAGTTCGAACATGCCGACGTGGCGTAGCGCCGGCTCACGCAGATGCGGGGGCAGCGAGGTGGCGACACCCAGTTTGACACCGGAGGCTTTCAGATCGCGCAGATAGTCAAGCGCGCCGGGTTTGGCTTCGACCGTGGTGGAATAGGCGACGCTGGCCATGTCGTCCCATTCCTGCATGAGCTCTTCGGGCGTGTCTGTAAGGCCGAAGCGTGCGATGGTGTATTCGGCGATCTGGCGGAATTGCATGGCGGAGACTTTGGTCATGTAGTCGGGCGGCACTTCGATTCCGCGCTTGTTCAGGAAGTCGATGTCGACTTGGTCCCAGACTCCCATGGAGTCTAGGAGGGTGCCGTCGAGGTCGAATATGGCGGCTTTGGTCATAGGACACTTTCCTTCAACAGTTCTCGGGCGTGGTCTAGTGAGGCTTCGGATTCACTGCCGGAGAGCATGCGGGCGATTTCATGGACGCGGGTTTCGCCGTTGACTTCGGCGATGGTGGTGACCACGCCCAAATCGTCGTCATCGGCATCCGGCGGCTCCTTGGTGACCACGAACTGCGCGTCCGCCCACGAGGCGACCTGCGCCAAGTGGGTGACGACGATGACCTGCGCGCTGCGGGCCAGCCGTGCCAGACGTTTGCCCAGTTCGACCGCGGCCTTGCCACCCACGCCGGCGTCAACCTCGTCGAAGATGAAGGTCTGGTCGGCACCGCCGCGCGTGTCGGCGGCCACCAGTTCCAAGGCCAGCATCAGTCGGCTCAGTTCACCGCCCGAAGCGCTTTTGCCCATCGGCAACTGCGGCGACCCCTCGAACGGCGTAAACAGGAACGCGATATCGTCGCGACCATACGGGCCGAGCGGATCATCGGCCTTGTCTCGCGGCGTGACGCGCACTTCCAAGGAGGCGCCCAGCATGGCGAGCGAGCCGAGTTCTTCAGTGACGCGCGCGCCCAAGTCGGCAGCGGCAGCCACGCGCGCGGCGCTCAGCACGTCGGCGGCGGCGAGGGCCGCATCGTACAGCGTCTGCCGTTCGGATTCGAGTTCGGCGACCTTTTCCGGCGAGGCGTCCAGATCCTCCAGATCGAACGCCGCCTTGTCCCGCCAAGCGAGCACGTCGGCCAAGGTGGGGCCCCACCGACGGGTGAGGTCGCCAAGCTCGTGGATACGGCCGTTGATCTGGTCCAGATCCTCCACGCTGCCTTCGTCGCCCAGCTCCTGGCTCAGGGCGAACACCACGTCGCCCAAATCGGCATTGATGGATTCAAGCCGATCGGCCTGCTCGGCGAACGTGCCGCCGACGCGAATCGCGCGCAACGAGGTCACCGCATGATTGATGAGTTCCACGGCCGAAGCGCCGTCGGCGGCATCCACATCCACCTGCGAGGCATCCAGCGCGCCCAGCGCCGAACCCACGCCTTGGGCGATGTCGGCCGCGTTTTCGATGCGTTCGCGGCACGCCTTCAGCTCCTCGTCCTCCCCCGGCTGCGGGTCGGTTCGGTTGATGCGGTCGATGGATTCGCGCAGGTAGTCGGCCTGTTGGCGGGCAGAGGATTCCTGCGAGCGCAGGCGTTCCAGCCGCTCATCCATGGCGGCCAGCGCATCCCACGTCTTGCGGTAGGCGGCCAGTTCGGCTTCGTCTCCGGCCACCCGGTCCAGAAACTCGCGTTGCCGTGCGGCGGCCGCGATTTTCAGCTGATCGGTCTGGCCATGAATGGTAACCAGTTCGCCGGCGATGGCCCCCAGCACCGAACGCGGTACGGACTTGCCGCCGAGCACGGCCCGCGAACGTCCGGAAGCGCGTACAGTGCGGGAAAGGAACAGTTCGCCGTCTTCGGGGTCGACGCCCGCGTCATGGGCCTTGGCCACGGCCACGGCAGCACCGGTGAACCCGCTGTCAGAATCGTCAGAACCGGCATCGTCACCGGCATCGTTGGTGTCGCCGGAATGTTCAGATGCGACGGCATCATCCGCGAGCGCGAAAATCGCCTGGGCCCAAGCCTCGTCCGCCCCGGCCGAGACGCGCGAGGATTCGGCGGCCCCACCGGAGACCAGTCGGATCGCGGAGAGCAGCATGGATTTGCCGGCGCCGGTCTCACCGGTGATGGCGGTCATGCCTGCGGCCGGCGCAATGGTGGCTTCTCGAATCGGCCCCAGATTGCGGATATCGAGTTCTTCGAGCATCAGGCTCCTGCCTTGCCGTCACGTTCGCCCGGCTTGTCGGGATCGGTACCAGCGACACCAGCGTCACCGGCAACGCCAGCCGCATACGCGGCCGCCGGGAACGTGTGCCCGTGATGCAGCGGCTGGCTCGAGGCCTCGTTGCGCGCGTGCTCGCGCCAACCGACCACGGGCAGATCGAACTTGGAGACCAGACGGTTGGTGAACGGCATGCCGGAGAGTCGAGCGAGGCGCAAGGTATCGCGCGATTCGCGCACCATGACGCGCGTACCCTGCGGCAGGGCGCGCTGACGGCGTCCATCGCAGCAAATCCAGCCTTCGGACATGGAATCGTCCAGAATATCGATGGTAAAGGTCGAACCGGAGCCGATGATCAGCGGCCTGGCGAACAGGGCATGCGCGGCCAACGGAATCAACTGCAGGGCCTTGACGTTCGGCCACATGACCGGACCGCCCGCGGAGAAGGCGTAGGCGGTGGAACCGGTGGGCGTGGAGACGATGACGCCGTCCGCGCCGAACGAGTTCATCTCCACATCGTCCACGCGGATGGACAGTTCGACCATCTTGCCCCGGTCGGCGCGTTCCAGCGTGATGTCGTTCAGCGCCCAATCCTCGATGGGCTTGGTGGCACCGGGCAGCCAGACATCCACATGGGCGATCATGCGTTCGTCGATCGAATAGTCGTGGGTGGCGACCCGGCGAATCGCCTCGTCGATCTGGAAGCTTTCGAATTCGGCCAGGAAGCCGACATGCCCCATGTTCACGCCGAGAATCGGCACCTGGGTGCAGTGGACGAGTTCGGCGGCGCGCAGTATCGTGCCGTCGCCGCCCAGAACCACGACGATTTCGGTGTCGTCCGACACGCACGGCGGCCGCACGCCGAAATCGGGGGCCTCGGTGTTGTCGATGATGGTGACTTCGAAACCGGCCACTCGCAGCTGGCTCACCGCCTCGGCCACTACGGTTCCGGTCTGCCTGAGCCTGGTATGCGTCACCACCACCGCGTTGCGCTTGGCCATGGCATCCTCCTGTCGATTCGGTCGCACTGCTCATTATTCTAGCCGCAGACACCGTCATCAGTCGTACAGGTGTTCGAAAAGTGCTGCTTCGTGGCGCGTCGCCGGCAACGTTCCACAGAGCCGATTATCGTAAGGCTTCGGCATACAATGGCATACAGCCGTGCAATCACCCCCCATCTGCTCACATCGTGACCGATATAACCCCCTCAACATGGATGCGCTCATTATTGTGGCAATAAGCCATAAAGCTGTACGTCCATATTGAGGGAGTTTTATCATCATGGGCAAGCATACGCAGAATTGCACGTTGATAAGCAAAGGAGTCTACGGCACCATAGGAGTAGACCAACGTTCCCGTCTTGCCGATGGCGCGCATTTTCACACCATGATTGTGACCAGCACCCTCGAGGCCTCAGTTATAGAAGGGGACAAACTGGTCATCAAGAGTGGCATTGTGCGGTGTGATGGTGATATTCGCGTATCCGGCATCAGTGGCAGCGGCGACATCGAAGTCGGCGGTGACATTATCTGCGACGAAGTAACCTTTACCGGCAAACTACGATGCAACGGCGATATCGTTTGTTCCGGAAATCTGTCCGTCAATGGCTCCCTAGGCACCCGTCATATTAGCGGTCAGACAGTCCGCTTGAACGGCGTGTTGAAGGGTCATGACGTCAACAGCAGGGCGCTGGAAGTTCATCCACTGCGCAGTACGATGTTTTCTCGTTTTGATATGGATGGGTATGAGGATGGCAGCACGGTTCGCCATATCACAGCCGTCACGGTTGAAGCCAACCATCTGCAATGCCAGACTTTGACGGCGGACTCCGCCATGCTACGCAACGGCAGTGCGGTGGAAAGCGCCACGTGCGCCACCGCAATAGGTATCGACCGTACCTCCAGCGTGCTGCTGGTGAACGGAGACTGCCAACGCATTCATCTCAAGACAGCGTAAAGCAGGTATTCCTCATTACCGTGGGAGCCGATGATGGGACTATCGGCAGTGTCCACCACGTCAAGTCCGTGCTGTTCAGCACAGGCGACCACGTCGTGTAATGCCCGCTCCCGCAATGCCGGATCTTCAACGATGCCGTTTTTGCCGAGTCCTGCCCGGCCGACCTCGAACTGCGGTTTGACCAGTAACACAATCTGCGCACCGGGAGCCGCGATGCGCGCGATTACCGGAATCACATAGGTCAGGGAAATAAAAGAGACATCGGAGACGATCATCGCCGGCCGGTAAGGCAGGTCGTCGGCCTCAACTTCGCGAATGTTGACGCCGCTCATTTCGATGACGTGCTCGTCATTGGCGATGCGCGGGTCGAGCTGGCCGTGGCCGACGTCGAGCGCCACGACTTTGGCCGCTCCCCCACGCAACAGTACGTCGGTGAAGCCACCGGTGGAGGCACCGATGTCCAGACATTCCAAGCCTTCCGGCCCGGTAAGGCCATTGCCGGCAAAGGTTTCGAACGCGCCCAAGAGTTTGTAAGCGCCTCGGGAGACGTAGTCGTCGCCCTTATCCACGGCGAGTTCGCTGTGCCCGGCTTTGACCATGAACGATGGCTTGGTGATGGTCTCGCCGTCCACGCGCACATGCCCGGCTTTGATGAGTCGCTGCGCTTTGGCCCGCGATTCGACCAGTCCCGAAGCCACGAGCATCATGTCGAGTCGGTCAAGTGGGGTCGCGGAATCGATATGTTGCTTGGTCATATACCTTCCTTCCGACCCACCATCCACCAACGGGGTGGCTCGGCATGGAGCCACCATCCAGCACTTCACGTCATCTTCCGCTGGCGGGAGAATGAATCACCTCTGCTAGCTGCGGCTGTTATCAAGCTCGTGTTGTAACGATTCCAGCACATTGCGATAGGTCTCAAGCTTGCGGTCGTTGTCTTGTTCATCGATATCCGCAAGTTCGGGGTATCGCTCGGTGACCGGCGCGTGTTCGCTATCCGTAGGCATAGGACTATGCCTCGACGGCGAACACAGGTACCGTGGCCTCGCTGAGCTGTGCGCCTTGGTCGGCGGCTTCCCATGCGGCGCATACGGCGGCGCGCAGGCCGTCCATACTGGTGGGGTCGCTGACGCGTACCTGGCCGTTTTCAAACCAAGCGCTAGCCTTGCGGCATTCCCAAGTACCGCTCTCGTCGCGGACCGGCTCCGGTTGGGCTTCGCCGAGTTCACGCAGATCAAGGGCGATGAATGTGGGCCTCAGGTGTGCCGGAGCCAGCATCAGTTCGGTCGGGTTGGTGACACCGGTCAGCACCGCCAGCGAATCGTAGTCACCGCGGTTACCGGCCTCGATATCGGTGTCGAGGCGGTCGCCAATGGCGATGGACGCCTCCTTGGGCACCAGATCGTGGCCTTCGGCGGCGTTCAGTTCGCGGGCCTCATCGTACATGTACGCTTCCGGCTTGCCAGCGGAGGCGACCGGTTCGACGCCGGTGGCCGTGATCACGGCGCGAATCATCGATCCGCAACCGGGGGCGATGCCCAGTTCACGAGGAATCGTCAGGTCGCGGTTGGTCACGAAATACGTGGCTCCGGCCTCGACCGCGAACGCGGCGTCGGCCATCATCTGCCAGGTCATATCCGGATACCAGCCCTGAATGACGGCCTGTGGGCGGTCCTGAGGACCGTCCACGATGGTCAGGCCGTTGCGGGTGACCTCATCGCGCAAATGCTCGGCGCCCAATACCTGTACGCGCGCGCCGGCGGGCAACGCCTTGGCCACCACACGGGCGGCCACCACCGAAGAGGTGATGACCTGCCACGGCTCCACGTCCAAGCCGAAGCCCTTGAGCTGGTCGGCCACCACGTGCTGGAAGCGCGAGGAGTTGTTCGTGGTGTATTCGATGGTCATGCCGGCGGCTTCGGCCGCACGAATGGAATCGGCCGCGTATTCGACCGGATTCTTGCCGCGATACACCACGCCGTCGAGGTCCAGCAGCGCAAGCTGATAGGCCTCGGCGAGCGGGCGATCGGTGCCTTTGAGGAAACGGGTCATTACGCCGCTCACTCCTCGGTTTCGGTTCCGGGTTCGGTGGAGTCGGAGTCGGCGGCTTCGGCGGAATCGTCAGCCTCGGCGTCATTGGCGGAATCGGTCTCGGTCTCGTCGGCCTCATCAGACTCGGCATCGCCGTCTTCAGCCTCGTCGTTCTCATCGCCGTATTCCTGCTCCGGATCCGGGGCGTACTGCGCCTCGTCCGGATCGATGCCAAGCTTTTCGAGCACGTCGGAGTCGTCGGTGATGTCTTCGAGATCGTGGTCGATCACCACGTCGTCGCTGTTTTCGTCAATCTCCTCGTCGGCATACTGATCCTCAAGACGGTCCAGCAGGTCGTTGAGCTGCTCGGCTTCCTTGCTGCGGCCGGCCTCTTCAAGGAAGTACTGCTCGGCCTGCACGGCACGCATGCGGTACTCACCCGGCAGACCCTGAGAGCGGCCGACGGTGTGGACCACTTCAATGGCCTTGTCCCACATCTCCAAATCGCCAAGGGCACCGGCGTACACCAGGAACATCTCGACCTTGGGAGCGCCATGCAGCTGCTTGCCCTCATCGGACAGCGCCAGTTCCACGGCCTTCTTCGGCTCTCCGACGCCACGCTCGCAGTCAGCGATGAACGGCAGGTAGTCGAGGAAGCCGTTCATACGGTAGGCGGTGCGGAACTCACGCAGGGCCAACTTGTAGTCGCCCTGACGGTAGGCCACGAACGCGAGCGTCTCGCGGGCAAAGTCGATGCGGGAGGCCTGACGGGCCACCCACTTGGCGTGCTCCAAGGCAAGTTCGGGGTCGCTCTCCTCCAGCGCGAAAGCGGCGAGGATGTGCAGACCAATGTTCTCCGCGTGCTCCTTGGACAGGCCGCGCAGACGTTCGCGCTCATCCTTGGACAGCATCGACCATTCCATGCCCTTGGGCATCTTGGGCTCGTCGGGACGACGGTCGGTGTACGGGTTCTGCGAGGGGAAGCTCATCGTGCCGTCGGAGTTACGGCGCGGACGCCTCATGTATTCAGAGCGCTTCTCCTCACGGTACTGGCGCTTCTCTTCCTGCGAAAACTCGCGGAATTCGCCGTCACGACGGTTGTTGTCGCGGCGATCGTCACGGCGGAAGTCACGACGATCATCGCGGCGGAAGTTGCGGCGGTCGCCATCACGGCGATCGTTATCCCTGCGGTCATCGCGACGGAAGTCACGACGGTCATTGTCACGGCGGAAATCACGACGGTCCCCATCGCGACGGTCGTCCCTACGGAAATCTCGGCGGTCGTCGTCGCGGCGGAAGTTGCGACGCTCACCATCGCGGTGGAAGTCACGGCGGTCATCGCGGCGGAAATCACGACGATCGTTATCACGGTGCTGGTAGCGTGGATTCTCGCCGTTCTCGCCTTCGTGGGAACGGTAGCCGCCTTCGCGGCGCGGCTTGAAGCCTTCGCCGTCACGGCGCGGACCATTGCCGCGGTAACCGCCCTTGTGGAAGCCGCCGGACTTGCCGTACGACTTGCGGTAGCCGCCTTCGCCATCGCCGTCGCGGCGCGGCGCGTAGCCCTCGCCATCCTCACGGCGACGCGGCTTGAAGCCCTCACCGTCATGACGCGGCTTGAAACCGCCCTTGCCGCGCGGCTTGAAACCTTTGCCGCCGCGGTTGCCCGGTCGGCGATCGCCATACCCCTTATGGCCGCCGCCGTAGGACTTGCCGGAACGCTCGTTACCTTCTGCCATTACTTGTTTTCCTTAATTCGTTGTTGATTAACGGTTTTCCACGGCGCCGAGCGCCTTCTTGCCACGACGGATGAGCGCGAAGCGGCCTGCCAGGAAGTCGGTTTCGGCCAGCACCTGCTCCTCATCCTCGATACGGTTGTTGTTGAGATACACGCCACCGGACTTGATGGCGCGGCGTGCCTCGGAAGCGGACTTGAACAGTCCGGCAGCCTGGGCGGCGTCGATTACGCGATCGCCCGGCTTGGAGACGGGGAAGACGTGCTCGCCGTTCTCGTCGACCACCTTGAAGCCGTCGAGCACGGATTCCAGCGTTTCCTCGTCGATGTCTTCGAGGTTGCCACCGCGGCCGAACAGCGCACCGGAAGCATCGATGGCAGCCTGGGTAGCGGCCTCGCCATGCACGAAGCTGGTGACCTCCCAGGCGAGGGTCTTCTGGGCCTCGCGCTTGCCGGGGTTGGTCTTGGATTCCTCGACCAATCGTTCGATTTCAGCCTTGGGCAGGAAGGTGAACGCCTTCAGCAGGCTTTCCATCTCCACGTCCGGGCGGTTGATCCAGAACTGGTAGAACTTGTACGGGCTGAGCATCGTGGCGTCGAGCCAGACGGCGTTGCCCTCGGACTTGCCGAACTTCTTGCCGGAAGCATCAGTGATGATCGGGCTGGTGAACACGTTGACGTCCACACCACGCACCTTGTGGATCAGGTCCAGGCCGGAGGTGAGGTTGCCCCACTGGTCGGAGCCGCCGAGTTCCAGCGTGCAGTGGTATTCGTCAAACAGGTGGAGGAAGTCGTTGCCCTGCAGCACCTGGTAGCTGAACTCGGTGAAGGAGATGCCTTCCTCAGAGTTCAGGCGGCGGGCGACCGTGTCCTTGGCGAGCATGGTGCCCAGACGGAAGTTCTTGCCGACGTCACGCAGGAAGTCGATGACGGTCATCGAGGCGGTCCAATCGTAATTGGACACGAAACGTACGGCGTTCGCGCCTTCGGTGTCCAGAATGCCGCCGATCTGGTTCTTCAGACGATCGGCCCAGCCGGCCACCACGTCCTTCGGGTTGAGCGTGCGTTCGCCGGACTGGCGCGGGTCGCCGATGAGTCCGGTGGCGCCGCCGACCAGGGCGATTGGATGATGGCCCGCAAGCTGCAGGTGACGCATGTTGATGAGCTGCACGAGGTTGCCGATATGCAACGATGCAGCGGTGGGGTCGAAGCCGCAATAATAGGTGATGGGCTCGCCGTTCAGTGCTTCTGCGAGTCGATCCCGGTCCGTGGACTGGGAAATCAACCCGCGCCATTCCAGTTCCTCAAGCAGGGTGTCGAAACCCGCTTCCTTGAAGTCGGTGACGTGAGCCATAGCTTGTCGCTTCTCCCTATCGAATTGTGAATGAGACTGCCCAATTGGGCACAGTCAAGTTTCGCAGAACATGGCGACAGTGCCGAACACCAGCCGAGCCGCGCGATTCAGTAAAACGCCTTATTCTAGCGGCGCGGGCCCATAAGTTCGCGCAAAGAGTCGATGATGTCCTGACGATCCGGCACCTGGAACTTCGGGAAGGACTTGAGCATACGCTTCTGCTGTGCGTTGATGACGCCATTGACGGCCCAGCGCAGACGCTCAACCGTATCCTGCGAAAACTCACGCATCCTGTCGGATACCGCACTGGAGCCCCGCTGCCACGTGCCACCGGCGCGTGCCGCCACATCCTGCACCACCTGAGCGACGGAATCGAGCACCTGCTCGAATTCGAGTATGCCCGTAACCGTGACCGCCAAGTCGATGATGGTGATCAGAGCCAGTACCGTGACCAGCGTATGCAGCATCGGCAGCGGAATCATATCCGTGACCCGCTCGACATATGGCTGCGAACCAAGTACCACGCCCACGCCGCCGAGGCCGAAAATCAACGCGCCCAGCAGGCAGACGCGGCCTTGGAGGTTGAAGCGGAAGTTCGAGTAATCCCACCAGCGGGCGTGGAACAGCTGCTCCATGACCCATGAGGTTGTGTATTCGAGTATCGTGGCGCCCACCATCGAAATCAGGAAGATGATGATCGGGTTATGTACGTTGCCGAGAATGGCGACGCCGAGTATCGCGCCGGTGCCGTAGATCGGGCACAGCGGGCCGTTGAGGAACCCTCGGTTGACCAAGCGGTGCTGTTGGCAGGAGACGAGAATGGACTCGTACATCCAGCCGACGAAACTGTAGAACAGAAACCAGAGGAAATAATGTTCGAGTGTGGTGATCATCGACGGGCTTCGATCTCGGCGTAAGGCTTCGCGGCGGGCAACGCGCGCTTGTTGAACCGGTCGAACGAGAAGGTCTCGGCGGTGGCGGAGCATTTGTCCGCCAAGGTGATCAGATAGCCTTCGATATAGCGCGGCGGCACCGGGGTCATCGGGAACATGTGGTTCTCGATGCTGTTGCGTTCGATATCGTTGAGCTTGAAGTCCTTCAGGGCATTGACCAGGGCGGCATGGCCATGGGTGAAGCCATGCCACTGGTGTTCGCCGTTATCCCAGTCGTGCCAGTCGTACAGGAAGTAATCGTGCAGGAGGGCCGCGCGAATCAGGGATTTGAGGTCGACGCGGTACCACAGGTGTGCGCGGTCGGCCATCCACACAGCCAGGCAGGCGACACGCACGGAATGTTCGAACGTGGTGACGCTGCCGTGCTGGTAGCAGCAGCGTTCGATCTGCATGTGCTGGTGTTCGATGACCTCACGGCCGTACTTGGCGACCAGGCGTTGAATCTGCGTCCGAGTGAGCAGATGTCCCACGGTTTCGACCCTCCGTTCGGGTTGGTTCAGTGCAATCCCTTGTTGTGAATCACGATTGCCCGACGATATTCAAGAATCCATCGAGTAATACCGTGACCGATTGTAGGGCACACGTATGTCCGTGCACACTCATCCAAAAGAACGACAACGGGAACCGTTAATCATGGTGGGTTTCAAGATAGTCGAGATAACCCTGAAAACCGCCATCTAGGCTTGCTACATCGTAACCGCGATCGGCAAGGATTTCAGCTACTTCCTCGCTCCACCATCCTTGAGCACAATAGACTACGACAGTTCGATCTGTGGGCACGGTTTTGAGCACATGGGCCAGAGGGTCGAGTGGTGCATTGATGGCACCTTCGACCGGGTGGGCGGCGAAGTCGGCTGGTTCCCTCAAGTCGAGCAGCGTGACCGTATTCGGGTCGAGCTTGGCAAATTCCGCCGGCGTGATGCGGCGGTACGATGATTCACTGCTCTCATCGTCAACGACCGCATTATGCAAGGCAATAGGCATGTTCTTCCCCTCTCGTTCCGATCTTGGCTCCCCTCAAGGAGGGGAGCCACATAGCTCTAAATCGCGCAGGCCGGCTGAATATAGTTGGCCGGATCAATAGCAGTAATGGTCGGCTGCTCACCGCACACCGGGCAATCCGGCACATGCTTTGGCAGTGGGACCCGTCGAATATTCATGGTCAGCGCATCCACGGTGAGCATGCGCCCCACCAACGGCTCCCCCACGCCGGCAATCAACTTCACGGCTTCGGTGGCTTCCAGACTGCCGATCACACCGACCACCGCGCCCAGCACGCCGGCTTCCTTGCAGGTCGGAATCTCACCGGCGGCGGGCATGTCGCGGAAGATGCAGCGGTAGCAGGGGCCTTCGCCGGGAATGACGGTCATCACCTGACCGGCGAATCCGACCACGCCGGCATGGATGTACGGCTTGCCGGCCAGCACGCAGGCGTCATTGATGAGGAATTTTGCGGCGAAGTTGTCGGTGGCATCGATCACCAGATCGTACGGTTTGATGAGGCCGGCGATGTTGCTCGCGTCGACGAGCTCGTAGTAGGTATCAACCGTCACATCCGGGTTGAGCGCGCGGATGGCTGTGGCCGCGGATTCCACTTTGGGCGCTCCGACACGTGCGGTGGTATGGATGATCTGACGTTGCAGATTGCTCATATCCACCACATCGCCGTCCACCAGTCCGATATGGCCGACGCCGGCCGCCGCCAGATACAGGGCGGCCGGAGAACCAAGCCCGCCCGCTCCGATGATGAGCACGCTGGAGGCCAGCAACCGCTTTTGCCCTTTGACGCCCACGCCCTTCAAAATCAGATGGCGCGCGTACCGCTCCACCTGTTCATCAGTCAATGCCATGTTTTCTCCATGTTTCCAGCTCCCCTCAGTCCGCTACGCGGCCAGCTCCCCTCAGAGAGGGGAGCTAATAAAAGTGTCAGTGCAAATACCCCGTAGTCGGGCTGGACGGCACAGCCTGTCCCTCGGTCACCTTGCCAAGGCCAGACAAATACGCCGCACGGCCAGCATCGATGGCGTGCTTGAACGCCTCAGCCATCAGGGGGATATTGCCGGCAGAGGCAACGGCCGTGTACGCCATCACCGCATCCGCACCCATCTCCATCGCATCGCAGGCCTGGCTCGGACGGCCGATACCAGCGTCGATGATGACCGGCACATGCGCGTTGGCGATGATGATTTCGATGAAGTCACGCATGCGCAGGCCCATATTGGAGCCGATCAACGAACCGAGCGGCATAACGGCAGCGGCACCGGCCTCCTCCAGCTGACGGGCCGCAATCGGGTCCGGGAACATGTAGGGCATGACCACGAAGCCTTCCTTGGCCAGCATCTCGGTGGCTCGGATGGTTTCGGCGTTGTCCGGCAAGAGGTACTTGGTCTCGTGTTCGATTTCGACCTTGACGAAGTCGGTGTGGCACACTTCGCGTGCCAGTCGGGCGATACGCACGGCTTCCTCAGCGTTGCGCGCGCCGGAGGTGTTGGGCAGCAGCGTAATGCCTTCGGGAATGTAGTCGAGCACGCTGTTCTCGGTGGTCTGCGCGCGGCGCAGTGCCATGGTGACGATCTGCGTGCCGGCATGTTCGACCGTGGCCTTGATGAGGTTCAGGTCGTAGCGGCCGGAGCCCAGGATGAATCGCGACTGGAACTCGTGGCCGCCCAAGTTCAGCGGCTTGTCTTTCACCGGGAGAATCGGCGCGGCGGTGCCGACCGGATTGGTGATGGCGGGCTGCGGCGGCAGCGGAGTCGCCTCAACAGATGCTTCAGTAACCGGATTAATATTGCTCATAGCTTTTCCTTTCATCCACCCTGTACAAACTGCACAATTTCCATGACGCACTGGTCGTCGAGCATGGCGTCGGCACGCTTATCGCGCGGGATAATCTCACCATTGAGTTCGATGGCCACACGCTCGGCGCGGAATCCGTGCGCTTCGAGATAATCGGCGACGCTGACCGGCGTCTCGAGCGTGACCTGCTCTCCGTTGACCTGCATAATATCCTTTCAGATAGTAAAAAAGGGTGCACGAAACGAACCGTACCTTAAGTGGTGCGCCCATTCATGAACCCAATCATGCGACCGTTCGACCGTTGTGATGTATTGGCTCCATCACGACCGTCTCACGGCTGAATTATGCAAACGGAATGAAAGCTGTATTGGAGAACCCGGCAAATCTGCAACAACGATTCCTTACGGCGGCATGACCCGCGTCAAGTTCCCCGGTCGAAGTCTGGCGACTTCCTCTCAGCCTCACGGCTCCCGTTCGTTACGATTTCTCAGTGTATGCCGTTGCAGTGACAACAACAAAATGAAGCTCCCTCATCAGAGGGAGCTTCATTGGGACTAGAACGCGCCGGGGGCTTTGTAGGCGGAGCCATCCGATGTGGATGCGGGGAAGAGCTTGAGTTCTTCGACCTCGGCCTTGGCGTCGGCGATCTGCTCGCGTACGCGACCGTAAGCGGTGCCGCCCTTGCCGTTGCGGGAGTCGACCGAACCGTGGCTGGAGAGCACTTCGCGTACTCCCGGAGCCTTGTCGGCCGGCAGGAACGCGGCGAAGGTCTCGATGAAGTCATTGTCGGTCAGATCCCACAGTTCCTGGCCGCGGCCTTCGGCGAGCTTGACGCAGGCACCAGAGAGCTCGTGCGCGTGGCGGAACGGCACACCGTTCTTGACGAGCCATTCGGCGATGTCGGTGGCCAGCGCGAAGCCGGTCGGAGCTTCCTCTTCCAGGCGGTCGCCGTCGAAGTGCATGGTCTTGACCATGCCGGTGAAGGCGGGCAGCAGCACTTCGAGCGTATCGACCTGGTCGAACACGGCCTCCTTGTCTTCCTGCAGATCGCGAGCGTAGGCGGTGGGCAGGCCCTTCAGGGTGGCCAGCAGACCGGTCAGATCGCCGATGAGTCGGCCGGACTTGCCGCGGGCGAGCTCGGCGATATCCGGGTTCTTCTTCTGCGGCATGATGGAGGAGCCGGTGGAATAGCCGTCGTCGAGCTTGACGAAGGCGAACTCCTGGGTGTTCCAGATGATGATCTCCTCGGACAGGCGGGAGATGTCCACGCCGGTCATGGCGGCCACGAACGCGAATTCGGCCACGAGATCACGTGCGGCGGTGCCGTCGATGGAGTTGTCGGTCACGCGGGAGAAGCCGAGCTCACGCGCCACGGCCTCCGGGTCGAGGCCGAGCGTGTTGCCGGCCAGCGCGCCGGAGCCGTACGGGGAGGCGTTGATGCGCTTGTCCCAGTCGATCAGTCGCTGCACGTCGCGGATCAGCGGCCAAGCGTGGGCCATGAGCTGGTGCGCGAGCAGCACGGGCTGGGCGTGCTGCATGTGGGTGCGGCCCGGCATCACGGTGCGGCCGGCCTTTTCGCTTTGCTCGATCAGGGCGTTGACGAGGTCAAGCAGGAGTCCGGCGATTACGCGGGAGTGACGGCGCAGCCACATACGAATCAGGCAGGCGATCTGGTCGTTGCGGGAGCGTCCGGCACGCAGTTTGCCGCCGAGTTCGTCGCCGGCAATGTCGATCAGACCGCGTTCGAGGGCGGTGGCCTCGTCCTCATCGTCTTCGATGGGGGCGAAGGAGCCATCGTCAACGTGGCGCTGGAGCGTGTCGAGCGCATCCTCCATGCGCTGCAGCTCGTCGGCGGTCAGAAGTCCCGCACGGCCGAGAGCACGGGCGTGGGCGCGCGAACCGGCGATGTCGTCGTCGGCCAAGCGCCAGTCGAACTGCGTGGACTTGGACAGTCGGGCCAATTCCGGCGACGGACCAGACGTAAAGCGACCACCCCACAGGGCCAGATGTTCGTTGTTCTCAGTCATGAAGGCTCCTTGAAAAGTGAAAATAGCTGTGTTTAAGCGTAGCAATGTGTTCAAACATACAGTTGCCCCCGCTGGCGAGGGCTGTCACATGGAGTGTGACTGAGGACAGTCCTTTCAAAGACCACTCCCAGTCAGCTATGCCGACAGCCTCGCAGCGGGGGCGACTGAGTAAGAATCACTCGACGGTGTTCTTCGGGACCTCGATGCCGTTGCCGAACTTGACGTCGCGCGCTGCGGCCACGCGGGACGGCAGACCGTAGATGTCGATGAAGCCGTTGGAGGACTTCTGGTCGAAGGTATCGCCGGAATCGTAGGTGGCGAGCTTGTAGTCGTACAGCGAGGAGTCGGAACGACGGCCGGTCACGACGGCGCGACCGCCGTGCAGGACCATGCGAATCTCACCGGACACGTACTTCTGGGTGTCCTCGATGAACGCGTTGAGCGACTGGGTTGCCGGGGAGAACCACTGCGCATCGTAGACCAACTCGCCCCAACGCTTGTCGATGTCGCGCTTGATGCGGTGCTGTTCGCGTTCGAGGCAGCAGTTTTCGAGTTCCTGGTGAGCGGTGATCAGAGCCACGGCCCCCGGAGCCTCGTACAGCTCGCGGGACTTGATGCCGACCAGGCGGTCCTCGATGAGGTCGATGCGGCCGATGCCCTGGGCTCCGGCGCGGCGGTTCATCTCTTCGATGGCCTGCAGCGGGGTGACGTCACGTCCGTCGATCTTGACCGGCACACCTTCCTTGAACTCGATGACGACTTCATCTTCGACCGGCGGGAAGGCCGGGTCATCGGTGTAGGAGTAGCAGTCCTTGGTCGGGCCGTTCCACGGATCCTCGAGGAAGCCGGTCTCAATGGCGCGGCCCCACACATTCTGGTCGATGGAGTACGGGGACTTCTCGGTCTGGGTGATCGGCAGCTTGTGCTCCTTGGCGAACGCGATCTCGACGTCACGGGTCAGGGACAGGTCGCGAATCGGGCTGATGGCCTTCAGCGTCGGGTCGATGGAGGCGATGGAGACCTCGAAACGAACCTGGTCGTTGCCCTTGCCGGTGCAACCGTGGGAGATGGTGTCGGCGCCGAACTGGTGGGCGGCGCGCACGAGGTGCTTGGAGATCAGCGGACGGGAGATGGCGGAGACCAGCGGGTAGACGCCTTCGTACATGGCGTTGGCCTTGAGGGCCTTCATGCAATATTCGTTGGCGAACTCGTCACGGGCGTCGACCACGTAGGATTCGACGGCTCCGCAGGCAAGGGCGCGCTGCTTGATGGTCTCGAGGCTTTCGCCGCCCTGGCCGACGTCGAGGGACACGGCCACGACGTCCTTGCCGGTGCGCTCCTTCAGGTACGAGATGGCGACGGAGGTGTCAAGACCGCCGGAGTAGGCCAGAACAATGCGCTTGTTATCTGCCATTGGTTCCCTTTCGTTCAAGGTCTGAAAAACAAACTGATGCAAGTATATACAGAGGACTGTATATTTATGCACGGCGTGTTGGTTATTTGGAGGCGAGGCTTAGTAGCCAGTCGGAGCGGGAGACGGCGGTGTCGTCATTGGTGCAAATCACCATGACGGTGTCGTCTCCGGCGATGGTGCCCAGCACGCCTTCGATCGGCTGCTTGTCAATCACCGAGGCCACGTATTGTGCGGCACCGGAAGGCGTGTGCACCACAACCAGATTTCCGGCGGCGGCCACCGAGGTGACCAGTCCGTTCAGCACGCGGGACATCTGTGCCTCACCGCGCTCCCCTACATCCTCACCTTCTGAAGCAACGACGCTGCGACCCACCGTGTAGGCCACCGTGCCGTCCTTCAGCCGGGTCTTCACCGCATGCATCTCGTCAAGATCGCGGCTCAGGGTCGCCTGAGTCACCGCAATGCCCTCGTCGATAAGGATTTTGGACAGCTGTGATTGCGAGGTGATGATATGCGTGGCGAGCGCCTGTTCTATGGCACTCAGCCGCGCCGCCCTGGTGGCAGGGCGCTGCAGGGACGGACCGGTTTCACTCATGCGAGCAGGCTTTCGTCTCCACGGGCCTTGCCGGTCAACCAAGTCAGCAACGCTTTCTGTGCGTGCAGACGGTTCTCGGCCTCGTCCCACACCACGGACTGCGGGCCATCGATCACTTCAGCGGTGACTTCCTTGCCGCGGTAGGCGGGCAGGCAGTGCTGGAAGAGCGCATCCGGCTTGGCCAATGCCATAAGTTCGGTGTTGACCTGGTAATCCCAGAACGGCTTGGAACGGATGGCGTATTCGGCCTCCTCGCCCATGGAGACCCAGGTGTCGGTGAACACGCAGTCGGCGTCCTTCACCGCTTCCTTGGCATCGGTGGTGACCAGGATGGAGCCGCCGGTCTCGGCCGCGACGCGCTTGGCGTCGGCCACGATGTCCGGGCGGGGCAGGTAGCCGTGGGGGCCGGCCACGCGCACGTCCATGCCGGCCACGGCACCGCCGAGCAGGTAGGAGTTGGCCATGTTGTTGGCCGCGTCACCGAGGTAGGCGATGGTCTGGTTCTTCAGGTTGTCGACGCCGCCTCGGTGCTCGGCGATGGTCTGGAAGTCGGCGAGAATCTGGCAGGGATGGAAGTCATCGGTCAGGGCGTTGACCACCGGATGGGTGGAGTACTTGGCCATTTCTTCGACGCGGTCCTGGCCGAAGGTGCGCCACACCACGCCGTAAGCCATGCGGTCGAGCACACGAGCGGTATCGGCCACGGGCTCGCCACGGCCCAGCTGGGAGCCGGACTTGTCGATGACCAGCGGGTAGCCGCCAAGCTCGGCAACGCCGATGGAGAAGCTGGAACGGGTGCGGGTGGATGGCTTGTCGAACAGTACGGCGACGGCCTGCGGACCGGCGAACGGCTGCTTGTAGAAGCGGTCATGGTGGAACTTGATGGCAAGTTCGAGCACCTGCTTCTGCTCCTCATGGTTGAGGTCGTCGTCACGCAGCATGTGGCGAAGTTCTGGGGTCATGATGATCTCCTTGGATCGGTGGGTCGGCAGTGACGGCGAGAAATCAGTCGTCGGGCAGGTCCGTAGGCACATCCTTGAGGATGGCAAGTGCCTGATCCACGTCTTGAGCGGTTACAATCAGCGGCGGTGCGAAACGCAGCGCATTGGGAGCCACCGCGTTGACGATGAGCCCGTGTTCGAGGCAGTAGTTCATCACCGCGTGGGAGCAGGGATGCTTGAGCTCGACGGCGTCCAGCAAACCACGGCCGCGTACGGAAACGAACAGCGGATTACCGGTGGCCATAATGCCATCGCGCAGCTGTTTGCCGCGAGCTTCGGCGTTGGTCACCAGATTCTCGTCTGCAATCACGTCAAGAGTGGCGAGTCCCGCAGCCGCACCCAGCGGATTGCCGGCAAAGGTGGAGCCGTGGGAACCAGGAGTGAACAGAGCCGCAAGTTTCTCGCCAAAAGCGATCATGCCGCCCATCGGGAATCCGCCTGCCACACCCTTGGCGAAAGTCACCATATCCGGCGTCACGCCGCCGGACAGATCGTCACGCTGGAATGCGAACCACTTGCCGGTACGTCCGATACCGGTCTGTACTTCATCGATGATGAGCAGCGCGTGGTTGATATCGCACAGTTCACGCACGAACTTGACGTAATCGGCGCCCAACGGCTGCACGCCGGCTTCGCCTTGGATAAGTTCCAGAATCACAGCAGCCACCGGACCCTTGCCATAGCGACCGAGACCGGTCTGTGCAAAAGCGTCGTGCAGGGCGACCTTGTCGCCGGCGCGCACGAATTCGATGTTCGGCACCAGCGGATCATACGGCTTGCGGATACCGGGTTTCCATGTGGCGGACAGCGCACCCATCGTACGGCCATGGAAGCCGTGAGTCATTGCGAGAATGCGTGCGGGCTTGCCGCCGATGGAAGGCAGGGCATCAGGCAAGGTGCGGCCATACAGCTTGGCGAGCTTGAGGGCAGCTTCATTGCCTTCAGCACCGGAGTTGCCGAAGTAGACTTTGGAGCCTTCAGGTGCACCAGCCAGCTTGACCAGTTTGGATGCCAGCTCAATTTGCGGCTCGGACGCGAAATAGTTGCTGATATGAGCCACCTTGGCAGCCTGATCGGCAACCGCCTTGACCCACTTGGGGTGGGCGTATCCGAGGGAATTGACGGCGATGCCTGCCAGGAAATCGAGGTATTCGTTACCGTCAACATCCCAGATGTGGGCACCTTGGCCGTGATCCATGACGCGCAACGGCGTACCGAACACATTCATGTGGACCTGAGAGTACTCTCCCAGCCACTTGCTGTCTTCCGTACCTAGTTTTTCCTCATGCTCAGTAGCCATAAGAGCTCCTCATTTCCAGTCCTTCATCGGGCATAACCATGGTACCGATGCCTGCGGAGGTGAATATCTCGTTCAAAATCGAATGTGGCTTGCGCCCGTCGATGACATGGGCTTGGGGCACGCCACCGTCGATGGCCCTGACACAGGCCTCCATCTTGGGTCGCATACCGGATTCCAAGTCCGGCAGCATATCGCGCAGGTTTTCCACACCGATCCGGCCAATCAGAGAATTCTTGTCCGGCCAATCGGCGTACAGACCATCCACATCAGTCAAGATAACGAGCTTGTGCGCGCCCACAGCGGCAGCCAAAGCGGCGGCGGCGGAATCAGCGTTCACGTTGAGCACTTCAGTGGCATCTTCTTCGTTCGGAGCCACGGAAGAGACGACCGGGATACGACCGGCGGCCACCAGATCCTCGACTGCCGAGGCATCGACGGAAACCACGTCGCCGACCAGGCCGATATCGGTGGGCTTGCCATCGATGACGGGCCTGCGCTGCATGGCCGAGAACAGGCCGCCGTCTTCACCGGACATGCCTACGGCCAGCGGGCCGTGCGCGTTGATCAGGCCTACCAGTTCGCGTGACACCTTGCCGGTCAGAACCATGCGCACCACATCCATGGCCTCGGGGGTGGTGACCCTCAGGCCGCCTTTGAATTCGGATTTGATGCCGAGGGCCTTGAGCATGTGGGAAATCTGCGGACCGCCGCCGTGCACGACGATCGGGTGCAGACCCACCTGACGCAGAAAGACCATGTCTTCGGCGAAGCACTGCTTCAGATGGTCATCGACCATGGCATTGCCGCCGTATTTGACGACGATACGCTGGCCGGCGAACTCCTCCAGCCATGGCAGCGCTTCAATAAGCACTTCTGCCTTCTGATCGGCGCGCAAATCGGTGTGCACGTCGAAATGGAACCCAGGTCCCTTCAATTCTGTAGACAATTTTTCTCTTTTCTGCGACGCCGGCGACGCTATCGCTGCCAGCTGCTACAAACAGCCCACTGGGCTGTTTGTCAGCTTTCGTAGTCGGCGTTGATGTGGACGTATTCGTGGGTGAGGTCGTCGGTCCATACGGTGGCCTGCGCACTCGAGCCGGTGTTCAGGTCGATGTCGATGTGGACTTCGCGCGGGGTCATGTCGACCTCGCTACGGTCGCGGCCGGCACCGCCGTTCTCGCAGATGCGCACGCCGTTGACGTCCACGGTCACCTTGTTCGAATCGTAAGGCGCGACTTCAGGCGGCACAGTGCCCAGGGAGCTGACGATGCGGCCCCAGTTCGGATCGTTGCCGGAGATGGCGCACTTGAGCAGGTTCGAGGCGGCGACGGCACGACCACAGGCAAGTGCCGCGTCTTCGCTGGTGGCACCGGTGACGGTGATACGGATGTCGTGGGAGGCCCCTTCGCCGTCGCCGATGATCTGGCGGGACAGGGATGCGCAGGCCTCACGCACCAGCTTGTTGAATTCGTCCTTGTCCGGTTCGACGCCGGAGGCACCGGAGGCGAGCAGCAGGACCGTGTCGTTGGTGGACATGCAGCCGTCCACGTCGATGCGGTTGAACGAATGTTCGGCGGCCACGGCGAGTGCGGCCTGCATCTGGCCGGCGGAGACGACCGCATCGGTGGTGATGACGCACAGCATGGTGGCCAGCTGCGGGGCAATCATGCCCGAGCCCTTGACCATGCCGCCGATCTTCCAGCCGTTGGAGCCGGTCAGTTCGACCGTCTTCGGCTTGGTGTCGGTGGTCATGATGGCGTGGGAGGCGTCGGCGCCGGCTTCGGCGGTGACGGCAAGAGCCTCATGGGCACTCTTGGCACCAGCCAGCACGTTGTCCAACGGCAGCAGTTCACCGATGAGACCGGTGGAGCAGACAGCCACATCATTCGGTTCGGCGCCGATGAGACCGGCGACCGTTTCTGCGGTGGTGACGGACTGGGCGTAACCGGCCTCGCCGGTGCAGGCGTTGGCACCGCCGGAGTTCAGAATCACGGCCTTGACGTGACCGTCGGCGACGACCTTACGGCTCCACTGCACCGGGGCGGCACAGAAACGGTTCGAGGTGAACACGCCTGCAGCCGCGTCGAGCGGGCCGTTGTTGACCACGAGGGCCAAGTCCTTCTTGCCTTCGACGGATGAAATACCAGCCGCCACGCCGGCGGCGGAGAAACCTTGTGCAAATGTAACGCTCACGGTGCTACTCCGATCTTGGTCAGGCCCGCGTCTTCCGGCAGGCCGAGTGCGATGTTCAGTGATTGGACCGCTTGTCCGGCGGTGCCACGGTTGAGGTTGTCGATGGCGGCAAAAGCGTAGATGCGGCCGGCCTTGCGGTCGGTGACGACCTGCAGGTGGGCTGCGTTGGATCCGATGATGTTGCCGGTGGCGGGCAGTGTGCCCTCGGGCAGCAGCACCATGAAGTCCTGGCCTTCATAGGCCTTGGACCATACGGCGCGAATCTCCTCATCGCTCAGTGCCTTGGCCTTGTCCGTCATGCGGGCGGACACGGTGGCGAGGATACCTCGGGACATGGGGGCGAGAATCGGCGTGAAACCGAGCGTGAATTCGCTGGCTTCGGCCGCGCGCTTGCCGGCCGCGTGGGCGAAGTTCTGCAGGATTTCGGGAATGTGGCGGTGCTTGCCGCCCACCGAATACGGCAGGGCGGATTGCAGGGCCTCGGCGGCAAGCAGGTTGGTGCGCTTGAGATTCTTGCCGGCACCCGAGTATCCGACGACCAGATCGGCCACGATATCCTGCGATTCAACCAGTCCTTCGGCGATGCCGGGCTGGAGGGCCAGCGTGGTGGCGGTGACGTTGCAGCCAGGACCTGCGATGCGCTTGGCGCCATGAAGCGCCGCACGCTGGCGGGTGTAGGAGCCGTCCGCGGCTTTGCCGGTGATGAGCTCGGGCATGCCGTAGGTCCAATGCTCATAGAAATCGCCGCCGTAGAACTCATCCCAAGCGGTCTGCTCTTCGAGACGATGGTCGGCGCCCAAATCCACAACCACGGCATTCGGATCGAGCTGCGAGGCGAGCTTGCCCGAAGCACCGTGCGGCAGTGCGAGGATGATAACGTCATGCCCGTTCAGCACTTCGGGCGTGGTATCTTCAACGACCAGATTGGCCAGTTGGGGAATATGCGGCATGTGCTTGGCCATCGACTCCCCCACTGAGGAATGGCCTGCCACGCAGGTGATGTCGAAGTCGGGGTGCGCGGCCAGAATGCGCAGCGCTTCACCGCCGGCATAGCCCGTGGCACCGGCCACGGCCACTGTATATTTCGCCATACTCATCTCTTTTCACTGATGTGCCTTGGGATGAGTATACGCGATTATGCAGACTATTGCATATTTATGCAGTGGGTGTGTTGGTATGTGAACGCTACTTATGCGGAGATGGAGTCGGAGGAGGAGCCGGTGCCGCCGGTGAGTTGCTGGAGGGCTTCCTGGTAGAGGCTCATGGCGTCATAGCCATTGAAGGCCATCCAGATGACGGCGATGGTGTATAGCACGTTGATCACCACGGCGGCCACGGCCAAACCGAAGCCCTTCATATGGAAGGTGCGCGTGCGCCACATTGCCACCGCGCCCATCAGTGCCGAGAGCACCGGCACAGGGAAGAACAGGGCGAGGATAAAGGAGATGATCGCATACGAATCCCAGTGCCCGTAGAGCGGGTTCTGGTTTGGATCGTTCAGGTCGATGCCGTGGTAATAATGCGGCTGGTGAGGCTGACCGTTCGGCTGTTGACCATACGGCTGGCCCTGCATGCCCGGGTACCCGCCCGGATATGCGCCCGGACCGGACTGTTGGCCGCCTTGAGCATACGGCCAGCCGCCCGCCTGCTGATTGCCAGGCCACGGCGTCTGCTGGCCGTACGGCTGGCCGGCCTGCTGAGATTGTGCCGCGCCACCGTTGTTGCCAGCGGCTGCGGCGGAATCCTTCTTGGTATCAGGCTCGGGAGCGCCATAAATATACGGGTTGTAATTCGGCCCGTATTGGCCAGACATAGCACCATATTCAGGCTGCTGGTACTGCCCGTATTTCGGCTTGTCCTGCTCCGGTTGGCTCATGGCGCTCCTCGATTCGGATGATTGGTTGGGTCAGGCGCGCAGCTGGGCGCCGATTTCGGCGGCCTCAGCCACGATGGCCTTGCGGATGGCGTCGCTGTCTTCGGCGGACAGCGTCTTGCTCGGCGAACGGAACACCACCGCATAGGCCAGGGACTTCTTGCCCTCGCCCACCTGTTCGCCGGTGAACACGTCGAACAGTTCGATGGATTCGAGGTTCGCGCCGGCGGCCTTGCGAATCACGTTCTCAAGCTGGCCTGCGGTCACGGTCTCGTCCACGGTGAAGGCCAAATCCTGCTTGACCGGCGGGAACGTGGAGATCGGCTTGGCCTGGACGGGCTTGCCGGTCAGCGTGGCGAACAGCGCGGTGAGGTTCAGCTCGAAGGCCGCGGAATGGGCCGGGAAGCCGAGCGCCTCGTTGACGCGCGGGTGCAATTCACCGACCCAGCCGGTGAAGACGTCGCCCACCATGACGCGGGCGGCGCGGCCGGGGTGCCATTGGACGGGCACATCGTCGGCGGCGGGCTGGTCGAGAACAATCGCGGCACCGATACGGCCGGCGATGCGGCGCACGGCCTCGACGGCGTCGGACCAGTCGACCGGGCGCTTGCCGCCCATCCAGCCGTCGTCCTCGGCCAGACCGGTCAGGATGCCGGCCACATGGTCAGGCTGTTCGGGCAGACCGGCGTCAAGCGCGGCGAGCTGTTCGTCGGTGGGGCGCACGCCGCCGGGCAGTGCCGGGATGGAGGGCGCATCCGGATCCCACAGGTAGACGTGGCCGAGCTCGTACAGGGACACGTTCTCAAGGCCGCGACGGATGTTGCGCTGCACGGTGGTGGCCAGGGTCGGCAGAATCTCGCGCCGCAGGTACGGACGGTCGCCGTAGAGCGGGTTGGCGATCTCGACGCTGACCTTCTTGGTGGCTTCCGGGTCGAAGCCGAAGGCCTTGTAATCGTCGTCGCCCACGAACGGGTAGCTCAGCGATTCGACCATGCCGAACTCGGCGAGCTCGTCCGCCACGCGACGGCGACGCTGCTGGTCCGGGGTCAGGCCCACCAGACCCTCGACCGGTGCCGGCGGCACGGTGATCGGAATCTGGTCGTAGCCGATCAGTCGGGCAATCTCCTCGACCAGGTCGCACGGCTCGTTCAAGTCCGGGCGCCAGCTCGGCGCGGTTACGGCGAACTCGCCGTTGCCGCCGCCGGCCACCGTGCAGCCAATGTCGGTCAGGATGTCGGAGATGCGGTTGATGTCCACGTCGAGGCCGGCCACGCGGGCCACTTCGGAGGCCTTGAAGTGGATGACCTTGGCGCGCGGCGTGTTGTTCACGTCGTTCGGGTGTTCGCTGGGCTCGCCGTTGCCGTACTTGGCCATGAGCTCGGCGGCCATCTGGGTGGCGGCGGGCTGCAACGCGGTGTCGACGCCACGTTCGAAGCGGCGGGAGGCCTCGGATGGAATCTTGTGGCGACGGGCCGAACGGGCGATGGTCACCTGATCGAAGTGCGCGGCCTCCAGAAGAATGTTCTTGGTGTCGGCGGTCACTTCGCCATACAGGCCGCCCATCACACCGGCAAGACCGAGGATGCGCGAGCCGCGTTCGCCGTTCGGCGAATCGGTGATAAGCAGATCTTCGACGCTCAGGTCATGTTCCTTGCCGTCCAGGGTGGTGAGTTTCTCACCCTCGTTGGCGCGGCGCACGACAATCGGGCCTTCGAGCTTGTCGAGGTCGTAGGCATGCATCGGCTGGCCGAGGTCAAGCATCACGTAGTTGGTCACGTCCACGGCCAAGGAGATGGAGCGCATGCCGGCGCGGATCAGGCGACGACGCATCCAGTTGGGCGTGTGGGCGTTGGGGTTGAAGTCCTTGACGATGCGCGCGTAGTAGCGGTCGCAACCGGGCACGCCGTGAATCGGATTGTTATCGTCGATTTCAACATCGATGTCCACCGGGGTGCCGGGCTGGTAGTCAGCAGGTTCCGGGGCCTTCTCGTTGAGTGCCACGGCCGGATCGGTGTAGACGGCACCGGTGGAGTGGTGGTATTCGCGGGCCACGCCACGGTAGGACAGCGTGTAGCCACGGTCCGGGGTGATGTTGATCTCAAGCAGAGGCTGGTCGAGATGCAGCAGGTGCATGGCGTCCTGACCAGGCTTCAGAGCCTCATATTCAGCCTCGGAGAAGCCGTACTGACGCAGCAGGATGATGCCGTCGTGGCTGTCGCCCAGACCCAGCTCACGTTCGGAGGCGCACATGCCGTTGGAGATGTGGCCGTAGGTCTTGCGCGGTTCGATCTTGAAGTCGCCGGGCAGCACGGCACCGGGCAGGGTGACGACGACCTTTTCGCCGGCCTTCATGTTGGGCGCGCCGCAGATGATGCCGCGCGGCACCTTGTTGCCGTCTTCGTCGGTCTCGTTCCATTCGTCGCCGCAGTCCACGTGGCACCAGTTGATGGTCTTGCCGTTCTTCTGCGGTTCGGGGGTGGCGTCGACCACGTAGCCGACCACAATCGGGCCGGTCACCTGAGAGGAGTGAATCTCCTCTTCCTCAAGACCCACCTTGACAAGGTCCTTGGCGAGCTGTTCGTAGGTCAGGCCTTCAGGAACCTCGACATGGTCCTTGAGCCAATCGATATCAATCATAGGCATGGCTGAATCACTCCCCCATCACAAACTGTTCGGCGAAACGCACGTCGCCTTCGACCAGGTCGTGCATGTCGTTGATGTCGCTGCGCAGCAGGAGCGTGCGCTCCATGCCGACGCCGAAGGCGAAACCGGTGTAGATGTCCGGGTCGATGCCGGCGGACTTCAGCACGTTCGGGTTCACCATGCCGCAGCCGCCCCACTCGAGCCAGCCGGGGCCGCCCTTCTTGTCGGGGAACCACAGGTCGAGTTCGGCGCTCGGCTCAGTGAACGGGAAGTAGCTCGGGCGCAGGCGCGTCTTGGCTTCAGGGCCGAACATGGCGACGGCGAGCTTGTCCAACACGCCCTTCAGGTCGGCCATGGTCAGGTGCTTGTCGACGGCGAGGGCTTCGCACTGGTGGAACACCGGAGTATGGGTGGCGTCCAGCTCATCGGTGCGGAACACACGGCCCGGGGACGCGATGTACAGCGGCACGCCACGGGTCAGGAGGGCACGGACCTGATCGGAGGAGGTCTGCGTACGCACCACCATGTTGGAGCCGACGAAACCGGCGGCGTCCTTGGCCTGATTGCCCTTGACGTAGAAGGTGTCCTGCATCTGGCGGGCCGGATGGTCCGGGCCGAAATTCAGGGAGTCGAAGTTGTACCATTCGGCTTCGATTTCCGGGCCGGAGGAGATCTGCCAACCCATGGAGATGAAGAAGTCCTCGACGTCCTCCATCAGCTTAGGCAGCGGGTGACGGGCGCCCAGAGGCTTACGGTTCACCGGCAGCGTCATATCCACGGTTTCGGCGGCAAGCGCGGCCTTCTCGGCGGCTTCCTTGAGCTCGACCTCCTTGGGACCATAGGCACGGCCGAAGTCGGCGCGCAGCTTGCCCATGAGCTTGCCGGCTTCCTTCTTCTGGTCGGCGGGCAGGGAGCCAATGGCCTTGCTGGCCTTGGTCATCGCCGAATCGGCACCTGCGTACGTTGTCTTGATGGCCTTGAGCTCCTCCAGGTTGGAGGCGTTCTGGATTTTTTCGATGCCCTCGGCAACCTCAGCAGTCACCTGGTCGGCGTCGAACACCATTTGTTCTGCCACGAGAACCCTTTCGTCTGATGTTTTCTCAGCGTTTCACAGCGTTTTTACCGGTTTCACATTCTTTCAACATGACCCGACATAGACAGCGACATCAGCATCACCGCGGCCGAGGTGCCGAGGTTCAGCGATTCGGCCTTGCCATAAAGCGGGATGGAGACGATGCGGCCGCAGCGCGTGAGGATGTCCGGTTCCAAGCCACGCGCCTCATTGCCGAACAACACGGCTTTCGGAGCCTCGATCGCTGCCTTGTCCGCCAGTACTGCGGGCAGGCTTTCCGGCTTGCGTTCTTCGGTGCCGTATACGTCGGCGGCCCAGACGTCCAAATTATGGTCGCCTGTCCAGGTGAAGAATTCGTCGGTGCTCATGGCGAGTACCGGCAGATGGAACAGGGAGCCTGCGGTGGAGCGGATGACCTTGGGGTTCAGCACGTCCACGCAGTCGTCCACGAAGATTACGGCGTCACAGCCGGCCGCATCGGCCGCACGAATCACGGTGCCGGCGTTGCCCGGGTCGCGCACCTGCCAGAAGACGGCAATCTGCGGGGCCCGACCGTTCTTGCCAAGTTCGACGTCATCGGCACCGGCGTGCATGGACTCGGCATTGCCGACGGCCGCGATGCCTTGGGCGTCCGGACTGATGCGGTGCATCACGTCGCCGGTGCAGTAGTGCACATAAATCGTGGCATCCTGCGAGGTCTCGACGATCTTCTCCAACGTGGAGGAGATGATACACGGATGTTCCAGCGCCTGCGAAACCTCTACATACAGGTCCCGTACCACGTCCGGCCGCCAAGTGACGGCCTCGCGCACGGATTGCGGGCCTTCGATAAGAAAACGGCCCGAACGTTCGCGGCCTTTGGTGCGGGTCAGATCGGCGATGCGGCGCACGCGGTCGGATTTCGGATTATCAAGAATCTGGGCGTTGATGGGCATAGCCACTACCCTACTGCCGGGGCATTACGTCAGTCGTGGCTCGCTCCCCGCTGGCGGAGGCATCGTAAGCCTTTCAGGCACCCTGAAAGGCGAAGTGCCAATTCCCGGTGCCGACGGCTACGCCTATGGAGGCCAGCGGGACGGCCAGACAGATGACGTAGAAGATCCAGTCGACAGGCTTCAGACGCGAGATGCGGGCTTGGGAGCGTGGGGCGCTGGAGCCGAAGCCGCGCGCTTCCATGGCGGTGGCAAGTTTGGTGGCGCGCCGGATGGAGAGCACCAGCAGTCCGAACGCCTGGGAGAGGGCACGGGCGATGGCGTTACCGTCGCCAAGGCCGCGCGAACGCTGGGACAAGCCGAGTGCGCGCCAATCTTCCTGCAGCAGCGTAAACATGCGCAATCCAGCCAACCCGCCGTATACGAATCGCGGTGAGAAGTGCAGAATCTCAACCAAACCGTCCGCCAAATCAGTGGGATCGAGGCCCAGGGACAGAATCACGCCGGGTACGGCAATGGCCGCCACCCTGATAGCCGTGGCGATGGCCAGATTAACGGATCCCTCGCTGATCACAATCCAGCCGCCCTGCCACAGGATCTCGCCCGAGGTGCGGCCGTAGAGAAACACGGAGATAAAACTGCCGGCGGCGGCGATCCATACCGGCCAGGTCTTACGGCATACGGTCCACGGAGCCACGCCACCAATCCACAGCAGCACGAATTCGATGCTGAGCGCCGTGGACGCGGATACCACATCCAGACTGATGAACATCGGAATACACAGCAACAGCGCACCGATGATGCGGCTGATCGCGTTGATGCGCGCGATGAACCATGAGGGCGATGAGGCTTTGACCGGCTCCACGCGCGTTTCCTGCGGACTGACGATTACCACGTCACTCATGCCTTCGCCTCCTCGAACATCACACGTCGCGCGCCCAGCGCATCCACCAGCGCCTCATCGTGCGTCACCATGATCACGCACGAGCCTTGATCGCGGATGGCGGCAATCAGCTTGACCATCTCATTCCACGTACTGAAATCCTGTCCGAATGTCGGCTCATCCATCACCAACACTTTGGGTGCGGCGGCCAGCATGGAAGCCACGGACAGTCGCCGCTTCTCCCCGCCAGACAAGGTATACGGGTTGGCTTTGGCGAAGCGCGTGAGATTCATCTGCTCAAGCATGCGGTCGGCGGTCTGATAAGCCTCGTCTTGGCTCTGCCCCATCGACTTGGGGCCGATGGCGACTTCGTCACGCACGAAATTGGCAGCGAACTGGTGCTCGGGCTCCTGGAACACCATGCCGATACGGCCCAGCAGTTCCTTGCTTTTCCAGTCGATCGGCTCACGCCCGGCATGCGCGGGCTTGAGGTTGTCGGCGATGAGCACCTTGCCGGCGATAGGCTCGAGTAGCCCGGCCAAGGTCAAGGCCAAGGTCGATTTGCCCGCGCCGTTCGGACCCATCAGAGCCGTTACTTCGCCGGGATAAAAATCCAGATTGATACCAACGCCAAGAGCGGTTCCACGGCCAAAGCTTAAGTTCTCAGTGCTGAGCACCGGCGCATCGTGCGCAGGCTCCTGCTTCGGTGAGTAATCGGGAATCGCGCGGCCCGGCACCCACGCGCCACCGGCGGCCAATACGTCGCCCATCTCGGCGAACACCTCGTCCGGCTTGCCGTCGGCAATGACCGCACCCGTGGGCGAACTTGCATCGGGTCGGCCGAGCACAATCACGCGATCGACCAGATCGAGCCATACATCGATATGATGTTCGACCACAACCATGGTCTGTCCGGTGGCCTCGATGACCTTTTTGACCGCGTCATGCACTTCGACCACGCCTTCGGGGTCGAGGTTGGCGGTCGGTTCGTCCAACAACAGCAGACCGGGCTTCATAGCCAGCACGCCGGCCAACGCGAGACGTTGGCGCTGACCGCCGGACAGATGGCGGGTGGACCGATCCAGTTCGAGTCCGCCGAGTCCCACCATATCCAATGATTCGCGCACTCGCTGCCGAATCTCCTCGCGCGGCACGTTGAGGTTTTCGCAGCCGAAGGCCGCGTCATCGCCTAGTCGTTCAAGAATGATCTGCGAGTCCGGGTCCTGAAGCACCAGTCCCACGCGGCCTCGCGCCTCGCGCGCATCGACGCCATCGATGGTGAGCGAGCCCTCCTGCTCGCCTTCCTCATCGCCGCCAAGTACGCCTGCGAGACCGGCCATCATCGTGCTTTTGCCCGCGCCCGAAGCGCCGAGCATCAGCACACGTTCACCTGGCCGGATGGTGAGATCGACGGCACGCAACGCGAAATCCTTGCGCGTCGCGTGCCGCCAGCCCCAGCCGCTGGCCCTGACCGCGGCCGGATCGACCTGCATCAGACCCGCGCCTTGCCGCGTCCGGACTCGAAGCGCTCCAGAGCACCGGTGGCGGCGAGCGCACGAGACAAGTACCAGACCACCACGCCGGCGATCACGGCGCCGGAGATGATGGAGCCGACCAAGTACCAGGTGACGCGCAGGCCGTTCCAGCCCGGGTTGGTGGCCCAGTAGTAGGCCCAGCAGCCCACGCCGGCGAGCGCACCGGACAGGATGGTGGTGCCGATGTTCCACTTCTTCCAGGCGAAGACGGCGAAGGCGATTTCGGCACCCAGACCCTGGAGGATGCCGACGATCAGCGAGCCGCCGACGCCCCACTGGTTGCCCAGCGTAAGTTCAAGGAAGGCGGCGAGGGTTTCGGCAAACAGTGCGGCACCGGGCTTGCGCACGATGATTGCGGCGAGCGGGCCGGCGAACAGCCAGAATCCGTTGAGCAGACCCTCGAAACCGGGGGTCACGCCTTCGAACAGGGCCAGCGGGGCGGAGCAGACAATGTCCCAGCCCCAGAAAATGACGCCGGATGCGACGGCGATGATTGCGGCGACGACGATATCGACGACGCGCCACTTGTAATTGGCTTTGGCCACAGCTTCAGTCATGAATGTGCCTTTCTTCTGCTCGTACGCAGGCCGAACATACATGGATATATGTACGCACATGATGCACATGTTCGTGGCCACGCGCAGGTTGGTTCAGGCACGGGTGGGTAAGAGCGACATTTCCGTGCGCCGGCATTATCCGGTCACGTTCTATCGGTCGAGACTATGAGTCTCCTCTCAGCCGCCTAACGGCAGCTCCCGTGTCAACTCCCCGACTATAAAGCAAGCCGCCGTCAAAGGCAATAGCCACATCTGTGACCTACCGGACGGCGGCTCGCTACCATTACCGATACGGTTCGGCTACTTGCCGAGCTTGTCCAGCAGCAAAGCCTCGGTGATCACGTTGTTCTTGAGGCCGGGCAGGGAGATGGACTCATTGGGACTGTGGGCGTTGGCCTTCGGGTCTTCGGGACCGGTGACCAGCACCTGAGCGTTGGGGAAAATGCGCTGCAGTTCGGGGATGAACGGAATGGAGCCGCCTTCGCCCTTGTTGATGGGCTCAACGCCGAAAGCCTCGGTCATGGCTTCCAGCGCGTCCTTGGTGGCCACGGCAGTCGGGTCCATGGCCCAGCCCATGCCGTTTTCGCCGCGTTCGACAGTGACCTTGGCACCGAACGGCGCGTGGGATTCGAAGAATGCAGCCAGTGCTTCCTGCGCTTCTTCAGGGCGCTGGGTGGGCGCGGTGCGCAGCGACAAACGGAAGCGGGTCTCCGGGGCGATCACGTTGAAGGATCCCTCGACCGGGTGGGCGTCGAAGCCGATCACGGTCACGGACGGCTTGGTCCACAGGCGTGAGGCCAGCGAACCGGTGCCGGCGAACTCGTAACCGGCCACCACGCCGGAATCCTCGCGCACAGTGGTTTCGTCAAGGTCGTGCTGCAAACCGCCGATCGGCTCTTCCGCGGCCACGCCGGGTACGGCCAGATCGCCGTTCTCGTCATACATGGAAGCGATGAGCATGGCGGCCAACGTATTGGAGTCGAGAATCGGGCCGCCGTACTGGCCGGAGTGCACCGGATGCTCAAGGCCCTGCACGGTCACGTCCACACAGGTGTTACCGCGCAGCGAGGTGGTCAAAGAAGGAATGTCCGCCGACCAGTTGCCGGAATCAGCCACGATGATCACGTCAGCGGCGAATTCGTCGCGGTGAGCCTCGATGAAGGGAATGAAGCTTGGCGAACCCATCTCCTCTTCGCCTTCGATGAACACTTTGATATTGACGTTGAGGTCGTCGCCCAAGGCCTTCAGCGCACCGGAGTGGATAGCGATGCCGCCGCCGTCATCGGCGGAGCCACGGCCGTAAAGGCGGCCGTCGATTTCGGTGGCCACGAACGGGTCGGTGTTCCACTCGGCCGGGTCCGGAACAGGCTGCACATCGTGATGGGCGTAGAGCAGCACGGTGGGGGCGTCCGGAGAAACGATATGCGAGCCGATGACCTCCCATGCGCCCGGAGTGCCGTCGACATTGGAAGCCTGGACCACCTTGGCATCCACACCCACGAGGCGCAGTTCGTCTGCCACGAATTCAGCGGAGCGCTTCATATGTTCGGCGGTGATGCCCTTGGCGGAGATCGACTGCAGCGCGACCTTTTCGGCCAGCACCTTGACGATGCGGTTCCAATCGGTTTCGACGCGCGAACGAATCTCGTCAGCGGTGAACGTTGCCATGATGATCCTCCTTTATATATGTGCGTGAGCGGCGTCATTGCAATGACTGCGCCAGTGTACAAGTGTCTGAACGTCACCGTAACCTCAAAGCATGACATGGAATCCGTTTAAGAAAAAAGAAGAGGCCCAAGTTCCTGTTGAGCAGGCCCCGAAGAAGGCCGCCGATCCTTCTGAGAAAAAAGGCCGTCCTACCCCGAAGATGAAGCAGGCTCAGGCCGCCGGTATCCGTCCGCTGGTTCCGGTGGACCGCAAGGCCAGCGCCAAGGCCGCCAAAGCCCGTCTGCGCGAGAGGGAGAACGCCGAGTACGAGGCGATGCAGAAGGGCGACATCAACCACATGCCCAAGTCGGAACGCCTGCCGTGGCGCATCTACATCCGCGACTACGTGGACGCCCGGTTCAACCTCGGCGAATGGTTCATTCCGGTGAGCTTCGGAATCCTGATCGCCTCCATGTTCGCCGCCTCGCTGATGCGCAACCAGTGGGCGTCGGTCACCATGATGGCGCTGATGTACGGCTATCTGATCGCCGTGATCATCGACGTGTGGCTGATGTGGCGCAGGCTCAAGCCCAAGCTGATCGCCAAGTACGGCGAATCGTCCGTGGCCAAGGGCTCCCGCTCCTTCTCCTACGCCTGGAGCCGTTCCATCCAGATGCGTCGTTGGAGACTTCCCAAGCCGCGTTACCCGAAGCGCGGTCACTGGCCGGCGGACTGATTGTTCATATATACTCTGGCTCCCCTCGTTGAGGGGCTGAGCCGTAAAGAAAACAGTCCAGTGGACTGTTTTTAGGCGAAGTGGCGGCGATAGCCGCATATGGCTCCCTAGCATGGGAGCCATACTTATATGTATCAAGGAGGCAATCATGAGCGAACAGTTTGATCTGGTCATCATCGGGGCCGGCCCCGGCGGCTATTCCACAGCTCTGCGCGCGGCCGAACTCGGCATGAAAGCGGCACTCGTCGAGCGTGACGCCACCGTGGGCGGCACATGTCTCAACCGTGGCTGCATCCCCTCCAAGGCGCTCATCACCGCCACCCACACCATCGACACCGTGCACCGTGCAGCCGAACTCGGCGTCAACGCCTCGGTGAATGGCATCGACTTCGGCACGCTGCGCGACTATCGCCTGCGCGTGGTCAAGACGATGGTGGGAGGACTGGCCGGACTGCTCGCCCATCGCGGCATCACCGTGTTCCGGGCCAATGCCGCGTTCCATGCGGATGAGATCGCTCCAGCAACTTCCAACTACATCGTCCGCCTCGTCCCCTCCCCCGGCCAAAGCGACATCCTCACCTATCACAAGGCCGATGTCCCCGAACCCAGCGGCCCAACGATGGACCTCACGGCCATGAACATCGTCATCGCCACCGGTGCCAAGCCACGCCCATTGCCCGGCAACCCGTTCGCCGGCGCCCTCATCGACTCCACACAGGCGCTGGAAGTCAACGAATTTCCCTCTTCGGCGGTGATTATCGGCGCCGGGGCCATCGCCCTTGAATTCGCCTCGATATGGAACTCCACCGGTTCGAAGGTTACCCTGCTGATTCGCAAGGACCGCGTGCTCTCAGCCTGGGACCGGAGAGTCGGCACCACGCTGACCCGTGAGCTCAAACGTCATGGCGTGAACATCATCACCAGCGCCAACGTCACCCACGTGGACACCGGCGCGAACCTTGGCGCCACCGTGCACTACATGCGCGAAGGCCAGGATGGCGAACAGAGCGTCTGGGGCGAAATCGCCCTTGTCGCCATCGGGCGTGACCCGATCACCGACCCAGCATGGGGCGTGACGATCGACGACCACGGACATGTCGCCACGGATGCGTACGGTCGCACCGACAAACCGGGCGTATGGGCGGTAGGCGACGTGACGGCCGGTCACGCGCTGGCGCATCGTGCTTTTGAGCAAGGCATCGTCATCGCGGAGACCATCGCCGGACTCAATCCCAAGCCGGTGGACGAAGCCACCGTGCCGCAGATCGTGTTCTCCTTCCCCGAAGCGGCGTCGGTCGGGCTCACCGTCGAACAGGCGCAGGCGAGGGAGGATCTCATTGAAATCAAGGAGACCAACTATCCGATGCTGGCGAACGCGCGCATGCTGATGAGCGGCACGGCCGGCTCATTGACCATCGTCTCCGGCTGCGACGCGGCCAACCCGGACACCCCGCGCGTGCTCGGCGTGCACATGGTCTCCCCGATGGCCTCCGACATCATCGCCGAAGCCGAACAGCTGGTCGGCAACCATGTGCCGCTCGCCGACGCAGCCCGCCTCGTTCACCCGCATCCCACATTCAGTGAAACGCTCGGCGAGGCGCTACTCAAGGCCGACGGACGACCATTGCACACACGCTGAGACCAACCAGCACAAGCAAGTTCGGACCAGCGCACCTGATAAGATATTGCTCAGTGTGTTTCGTCCCAACAAAGGAAGAAGTGATGGCGGAGAAGGACGCGAAGCCGAAGAAGCAGAGCACAATCAAGCAGATCATCCAGATCTACAAGTACACGGCTAAGGAAGACAAGGCCCTGCCGTGGCTTGAGGCCGGTGCTTTCCTGCTGCCTGTAGTCGTGACGATCATCATCGGTCTGATTGTCAAGTGGACCTGGCTGATCTGGATCTTCACCATGATCACCGCCATCATGCTCGGCATTCTGCTGGCCACCATGATGCTCACCCGCCGCGCGGATGCAGTCGGCTACAAGCAGATTGATGGCAAGCCTGGTGCCGCCATCGGCGTGCTGAGCAACATGCAGAAAGCCGGCTTTGACTTCCCGCAGGAACCGGCGTGGATCGACCCGAAGACCAAGGATGCCATCTGGCGCGGCACTTCGATGAACGGCATCTACCTGATCGGCGAAGGCGAATACGGTCGCGTCATGAAGGCGATGGATCGTCAGGAACGCGACATCAAGGGCGTGACCGCCGGCTCCTCCATCCCGGTGTACCGCATCGCCGTCGGCCACGGCCCCAAGCAGGTGCCGCTGACCAAGCTGCGCAACACCGTGATCAAGTCCAAGAGCTATGAGCCCACGCACCACAAGAACGCACTGATCGCCAAGATTCATCCGCGCCGTCGCTTCCTGCTGACCAAGGCCGAGATGGAAACGCTGAACGATCGTCTTCGCACGCTGCAGGCCAAGAAGGGCTATGCCATCCCCAAGGGCATGGATCCGAACCGCCCGCAGAAGATCTCCCGCCGCGCGATGCGCGGTCGCTGATCGGCAGCACACAACCAAATCGCACAGAAGCCCCGGAATCCGTTCAATCGGTTCCGGGGCTTCGTCATATGTCTCATAATCGCGTCCACTTACATCCACCTACGTCACCTGTCAATATCCACTGTCCACGTTGCGGACATCTCTACCTACTCCCCCGATAGTCTCCGTTTCCATTCTGTAATGATGTTTCGTTGAAATAACGCGCCTGCGCGATTGTCGGCCACAGTCACGAAACATTCTCGTAACCCAAGTTTCGAGCCGGCGAAACGCGCTATTTTACGATATATACCGTTATATCTCATACGAAAGGAGCGGTCCCGTGACCGAACTCAAGTCCAAGGAAGACGTCGAGGCCCTTATCAACAAGGAAGGCATCGAGTATGTCTCCGTCCGTTTCACCGATCTTATCGGCGTTCAGCAGCACTTCACCGTGCCGGCTAGCGAATTCCTGAAGGACGCTTTCACCGACGGCATGCCGTTCGATGGTTCCTCCGTTCAGGGCTTCCAGGCCATCAACGAGTCCGACATGAAGCTGGTCCCGGACGTTGAGACCTCTTTCGTTGACCCGTTCCGCAAGCACAAGACCCTTGACGTGGCCTTCTCCATCGTCGACCCGCTGACCGACGAGCCGTACTCCCGCGACCCGCGTCAGGTCGCCGGCAAGGCCGAGGCCTACCTGAAGTCCACCGGCATCGCCGACACCGCATCCTTCGCTCCTGAGGCCGAGTTCTTCATCTTCGACAAGGTGCGTTTCGAGAACTCCATGCAGCGCTCCTTCTACGAGGTCGACTCCATCGAAGCTCCGTGGAACTCCGGCGTTGACGTTGAGGAAGACGGCACCCCGAACATCGGTTTCAAGAATCGCGTCAAGAAGGGCTACTTCCCGGTTCCGCCGATTGACCACACCCAGGATCTGCGCGACGATATGGTCGCCAACCTGCAGAAGGTCGGCCTGATCCTCGAGCGTTCCCACCACGAGGTCGCCGGCGCTGGCCAGCAGGAGATCAACTACCGCTTCAACACCCTGCAGCACGCAGGCGATGACCTGATGAAGTACAAGTACGTCGTCCACGAGACCGCCGCTCTGGCCGGCAAGGCTGCGACCTTCATGCCGAAGCCGATCGCCGACGACAACGGCACTGGTATGCACTGCCACCAGTCCCTGTGGAAGGACGGCAAGCCGCTGTTCTACGACGAGAAGGGCTACGCTGGTCTGTCCGATCTGGCTCGCTGGTACATCGGCGGTCTGATCAAGCACTCCTCCTCCGTGCTGGCCTTCACCAACCCGTCCCTGAACTCCTACCACCGTCTGGTCCCGGGCTTCGAGGCTCCGGTCAACCTGGTGTACTCCGCTCGTAACCGTTCTGCCGCCATCCGTATTCCGCTGGCCGGCACCTCCCCGGCTGCCAAGCGCATCGAGTTCCGCGCTCCGGATCCGTCCTGCAACCCGTTCCTGGCCTTCTCCGCCCAGCTGATGGCTGGCCTGGACGGCATCCTGAACCACATCGAGCCTCCGGAGCCGGTCGACAAGGACCTCTACGAGCTGCCGCCGGAAGAGCACGCTGGCATCAAGCAGGTGCCAAGCTCCCTGGCCGAGGCTATGGACGCCCTGGAAGAGGACCACGACTTCCTCACCGCCGGCGACGTGTTCACCGACGACCTGATCGAGACCTGGATTGGCCTCAAGCGCGACGAGATCGACCAGGCTCGCCTGGCCCCGACCCCGCTCGAGTACGAGCTCTACTTCCACATCTGAGTTTGAGAGCTTAGCAACGTTGGGATTTCGCCATTGCTCTTCTCTTGTGGGAGTCTAATGGGAGTCATTCAGCGTAACTAGAAAGAACCTCGTGAAATTCGTTTCACGAGGTTCTTTAGGCTGGACATAAAGCCCACGGCCGCACATTCATCGATGACCAGGAAGCCCTCGCGGTCAGCCATCCTGAGGTTCTCTTCGCTATACGGGTAGTGCGAGGTACGGAAGGAGTTCGCGTTGACCCATTTCATGAGTTCGTAGTCGCGCTTGATGACGGCCGGATTCCCGCCGCGACCGTTGATAATGCTGTCTTCGTGGCGACCGAAACCCTTGAGATTATCTTTCGGCCAGAACAACAGAAAATGGTTCCTGATTCGTGGTAAAAAGAATAGCCAGCATTTATTTATGAATGAGATTCCAAGCGCCGGAGGCCCCCGGCATTCTTTTCATCGAAGGGGCCAATTCAGAACACGACCGCCGACACAATCGTCAGGGAGGCCAGCGAGAACAGCGTGCTTACGAGCACGAAGCCGACCGCATACTCGGGCATGTTGTTCTTGCGACCGGTGAACATGGCGATGGTGGTCATGGTCGGCAGTCCGGCGATGACCGTGATCATCAGCACCATGTCATGGGTGATCGGCAGTTGCGGCGATGCGCCGGTCAGCGCGGTCAGTAGCGCGTAGAAGGCGAGCGGGAATGCGATCATCTTGGCGACTAGGCCAGCATAGAGTTCGTAGCGTTTGAGGACGCCCCACCACTTGGTCAGTGCGAACAGGCCGCCCAAGTAGATTAGCGACATCGGCGTGGCCATATTGCCGATGGTGTGCAGCGGCTTCAGGATGATGTCCGGCACCTTGACGCCGAGCAGAATCAGAATCAGGGCGAGCATCACGCCGATGAAGGCGGGATTGACGAATCGTTTAAGCAGGCCGAGGACGCGGGTACCTAGCGAGGGACGGACGACGGCCGGAGAACCACCGTTTGCGGCATTGCTCGCCGAACCAGCATTGCCCACCGAACCGGCGCCGTTCACCGAACCGTTCGCGACCGCCCCTCGCGCGCCAATCGCGTTGCCGTCAGTCGTTTCGACGACCGGCTCGCACAGCCATACGCCGTACGTCCAGAGCAGCGTCTGGTCGATGATCGACATCAGCGCCACGTAAATCGCGCCGTTCTGCGGCCAAAGTGCCATAATCAACGGAATGCCGATGAATCCGGCGTTGCCGAAAATAAGCGACGCCTGAAATACATGGCTACGCGAACCTTTGAGCCGCAACAGTTTGGCGACCAGCCAGAACACCAGGATGAGCAGCGCGTACATCACGGCGGTCAGCAGCATCACACCCCAGTTGGCGGCGAGCTGCGCGCGGTCCGCGCCGTCGACGGCGTTCGAGAACACGAGCACAGGGATGAGCACGTTGAGCAGCAGCGAACACATGCCGTCCAGCGCCGTCTGACCATAGAACCGGAGCCTTACACATCCGTATCCGACCATCAGCATGATCAGGAATCCGACCAACTGGCCAATCATGACACCGAACTGCCCCATGCACACTCCTCTCGTTTGCTCTCCCGCGATTTCCTGTCACTGGTTCATATAGGCAGCCATCTGGACAGGCTCGGCGGCACACGCATCAGTATGTTCGATACCACCACATGCCAATCCACTTCTCGTTCAACCGTTCCCCGTGCTAATGAGTCGCCTGCCACCCCGTGTTGCCGGTGCTGCGCGAGCACCGCTACATGTATTGCATTCCGGTGGCCCTCGGGCGCAACGTGTGGGTCGGCGCGAACGTGTCGATCCAGACGTTTTCACCGATGTGGATCGGACACGAATACTGGGCGCCCCGGTAGCGCAGGTCCGGACGCACAGGATGGCCGGTGGCTACAAGCGTGACGTTGGGGCCGAGCATGGTGTGGGAGCCGATGAAGATCTCGCCATCGTCGACCAGCGTCAGGTTGAAGTTGGCGTAGCAGCGCTCGCCCCAGTACGTATTGCTGCCCCAGTTCGCGTACACCGGGCCTTCGAGGTACAGGCCCTCCCCCGCAGCGCCGAAGAACGCCTGCATGAGTTCGGTACGGCGCTTCGGGTGGGTCAGCGGCGTGGCGTTGAGTTCGAGCTGGAGGTCGCGCTGGGCGGCCTGCAGGTCGAAGAAGCCATCCACATCGTCCGGCAGATAGACTTCGCCGGAGAACATGAGCGCCATTTTCTCACGCGTGGCGTCATCGATCATCGGCTTGGCGATCGGCTTGTCTTCGGTCATCATCGTCTCCTGTTAGTTGCTGCGGCGACTGTGCCAGCCGAACTATTGTGCCACAGACTCGTCTTCGATACCCAGCATTGAGCGCAACCAGTCGAGCTCGGCAGCGATTTCGGCGTCATGCACGGCGATGATGCCGCGGCGGTAGGGGTCGTCGATCTGCTCGATGGAGAGCGGGTTGCCGGCGTCGCAGTAGAAGAAGTGCACGTCATGGCCGTTCAGCAGGTCGTAGCGGCGGCGCAGCACCGCGTCACGGTCTGATTTATCCGGAACAACACCAAGGAAGGTGAGCACGACGGTCCAGCGGGTGATATCGGTGAGGTTGAATCCGCCGGTGTTGCGCAGTTCCTCGATGAGTTTGTTGCGGCCCGCCTCAAGCAGGGTGAATACGCGGCGCTGACGGCCATCGCGGATCTCAGACTGTTCGGAAATCAGGCCGGCTTCGACGAGTCGGTTGGTCGCCGGATATACCGTGCCGTCGCTGAATTTGCGCGCGTAACCCTGCAGCTGTTCCATCTTCTTGCGCAGTTCATAGCCGCACATGGATCGTTCGCTTAAGAACCCCAGAATCATCATCTCAATCAAGCTCATGATCACCAGTCTACCTCGTTTCGACACGCCACGTTTAGATATGTGTCGTTTCGATGTATAGTGTATCTCAACAGCAAGAAATACCTCAAAACGAGATATATCGAATTAAGAGTAAGCGCAGTAATCGTTCATCGAAAGGAACCATCACCATGAGCAACATCACCATCTTCGGCGCAGGCAACATCGGATCCGCCGTTGCGGGCATCGCCAATCAGACCCTGTGGACCGGCGGTTTTAAGGTTGTCAAGTAAGCGGCATATCGCAGCGAATCATTCTCAATAAGAAAAGTGTGAGGCAAACGCACAATACCAATCAATCGCGCATTCGACGGAATGGCATCAGACCGCCGTTCCCAGGATTTGGATGTGCGATTGGCGCTGTGCGAGCCTCACACTTTTCTTATTGAGCACCATTTTGTGTGAGGCTTACACCCAAGAACGACTCACTTTTTGCCGCGTCATCGCGGTATGCCTTGCCGAACTCGTCGATAAGCCCATGGAACTCCTGCAAATCCCCAACGCTGAGGCTCGTGCTCAGCACCACGGGCGAATAGGCCTTGTGGAATGCCGGATAGCCGGCCGGCACGTCGAATCCGAGGAAGGCGAACAGCCGCCGCGCGTAGGTATCGGCCACGAATGTGCGGCGCGAGAACACGTACAGCATCAGATCGTCGGCCGTCTCGCCGCCAATACCAAATAATCCAAGCAACTCGGCCCGTAATTCGGCATCGGAAATAGCCGCGGCACCCTCGGGTGCGGCCCCGCAACGCTCCACATACCACCGACTCAGCGACTGTACGGTCTTGGATTTGTTGACATAAAAGCCTGACGGTCGAATCAGTTCCTGCAAACGCTCCGGCTCCATGGCCGCCAACGCATGGGGTTCGAGCGCATCCTCCGCTTTCAACGCCGCAAGCGAACGATCCACATTGCTCCACGCCGTATTCTGCGTCAGCACCGCGCCCACCATAATCTCGAACGTGGTCTCCGCCGGCCACCATCCGGTCGGGCCGAGTGCGTCAGCCATGGTGCGGTACAGCGATTCGATGCGCTCCGGCACAGGCCACTTGTGTGCCTGGTTGGCTTTCATACGTTTCATATTCTGCATTCAGGCTCCGTATTAGCCATCCGCCATTCATTTATTAGGTCGATTATGCGTTCATTAGGTCACTTGTGATGAACACTGCCTTCAAGAATGGCTTCATTCCAATGCTCATTATCTCATGCTAAGCAGGGCACCGACCTAATGAACGCATAATCGACCTAATGAACGCAACGGTAAGGAAAAACTACAGAGATTCAGCGAGATATGCTCGGTCCACCTGGTCTGGAAGTCGAAAATCTTGATGACATCTACCGCAATTCGTGCAGGATTCGCCGCATGAACGGGATGGTGACCACGAATGTCAGCACGTCGGACACCGATTGGGCCATTTCCACGCCGAGCACGCCGAACATCATCGGCAGAATCAGCACGATTGGCGCCAGGAACAGGCCTTGCCTGCACAAGGCCAGGAATGAGGCGATGCCGGTGCGGCCCATGGTCTGGGTCATCATATTGCCCATCATGTTGAAGCCGTTGAGAATCACCGTGCAGCATTGAATATGCAGCGCTGCCACGCCCACCGCCACCACAGCCGGGTCGGAACGGAAGATCTCGACCAGTTGCGGCGCGAAAATCCACAGCAGCGCTGCCAACGCCACGAGCACGCAGGTGGCGAGCCGCACGCAGAACCAATATCCCTCTTTGACTCGCGCGAACAGGCCGGCACCGTAGTTGTAGCCGCACACCGGCTGAAAGCCTTGGCCGAGACCCACGATCACCGAATTGGCGCCCAACATGATGCGCATCACGATGGCCATGCCGGCGATGGCCGCGTCGCCGAACGGGTTGGCGGCGATGTTCACGCAAGTCACGGAAATCGAGCCGGCGCCTTGGCGGATCAGCGAAGGCAGGCCGCCGCCAGCCACTTCGCGCATGAGCAGCACATCCGGCTTGCAATTGCGCAGGGACAGTTTCATCACGCCGAATTTGCGGCTCATCGTGGTCAGAATCGTAAAGCTCACCGTCTGGCAGATGGCGGTGGCGAGGCCGGCACCGAAAATCCCCAGACCGGCCACAAAAATGAACAATGGCGCAAGCAGGAAATTCAGCAATGCGCCGGAAACCAGCCCGATCATGCCGAACGTCGATTGCCCTTGGTATCGCAGCAGTCCGTTGAGTGCGAACGAACCGCACACGCAGGGTGCGGCGACCAGCAACGGCGTCAGATATTGCACGGCGTATGGGGCAATCGTCGAGGTCGAGCCCAGCATGACGACAAGTGGCCGCAGGGTCAGCAGCCCGATTGCGGCAATCACCAAACCGGAGATCACCGCGCCCGCAAAGCCCACGGCCAGTAGTCGGGAGGCGCGATCATTGTTCTGCTTGCCGAGTTCGCGACTCATCGAGTTGCCCGCGCCGTTGCCGAAGAAGAAGCCGAGCGCCTGCATCACGGTCATGATGGAGAACGCGATGCCGATAGCACCGGACTGCGCGGTGCCGAGCTGACCAATAAAGAACGTGTCCGTGAGATTGTAGGCGGTGGTCACCAAGTTGGAGATGACGGCCGGCAAGCACAGTTTGAGAATCAGCGGCTTGACCGGCTGCCCGGTCATCTGCCGATATTTCGCGTCCGCGCTTGCGCGTCTAATGCCATGAATCTGCACCATGGGCGGCTATCCTACTCGCGCAGGGTCCTATGCGAAGGCGCGTGACCGCCATACGAGTCAGCGCAGATACCGCCCGGTGATGCTGTTCGGATTGGCCGCGATTTGTTCCGGCGTTCCGGTGGCGACGATGCGTCCGCCGCTTTCGCCACCGCCCGGACCCATGTCGATGATCCAGTCCGCATTGGCGATCACGTCAAGGTCATGTTCGATGACCACGACTGTTGCGCCGCTCGCCACAAGCCGGTCGAACACGCCCAGCAGCACGCGCACGTCGAACGGGTGCAGACCGATGGTCGGCTCATCGAACACGAATACCGCGTCCGATTGGGCCTTGCCCATTTCGCTGGCGAGTTTCAGCCGCTGGGCTTCGCCGCCCGAAAGCGCCGGCGTCGGTTCGCCGAGCGTCAAGTAGCCGAGGCCCAAGTCGTGCAGGGTGGTCAGACGTGCGTGAACCTTCTTGAGGTCGCTGGTCACGGCCAGCGCCTGGTCCACGCTCATTGCCATGAGTTGAGGCAGGCTCAGGGAAATGTTGCCGCCACCCTGACCCGTCGCCTCACTCAATTTTTCCTTGGCAGCTTTGCGCTTATCCGGGACCTTCATCTTCGCCGCTTTGCCCTTAGCCGCTTTAACCGCACGCCGAATCGCGTCGGCTTCGGACGCATAGCGGGAGCCTCCACAATCCGGGCATTCGATGGTCACGTCCGGCAGGAACTGCACATCGAGCGAGATTGAACCGGTGCCGTCGCACGTGGGGCAACGCAGTCTGCCGGTGTTGTACGAAAAATCGCCAGCCTTCCAGCCGCCCGCTTTGGCGTCGTCCGCGCGGGCGAAGGCGCGGCGCAATTCGTCGTGAATATCGGCATAGGTGGCCACGGTGGAACGCACATTTGCGCCAATCGGCGTGGCGTCGATGAGATTCGCGCGATTGATGCCCTCGGCTTTAAGCTCGAGCACGTGTTCCGGCAGCCGCTCCCCCGCTGCCTGCGCTTTGAGCGCGGGAATCAGCGATTCAAGCACCACCGTGGTCTTGCCTGAGCCGGAGACGCCGGTCACCGCCACGAGCCGGCCGCGCGGGATATCAACGTCCAGCGGCTTGACTGTATGCAGCTGGCTGGTTGTCATGCGGATGTGGCCAAGGCTGAACACCTGTGATTCAGCCACACGCTCACGTATACGCGCGCTCACCTGATCAGATAGGAACGGCGCAATGCGACTACTGGGATTCGCCGCCACCTCGCCGACCGTGCCTTGCGCGATCACATGCCCACCTTCGGCACCGGCGACCAGCCCCATTTCAATGAGATGGTCACACGCCTTGAGCACACGCACGTCATGGTCCACGACCACCACGGAATTGCCGTCCGCCACCAAGTCATACATCACGCCGAGCAGCCCGTCCACGTTCGAGGGATGCAGACCGATGGATGGCTCGTCGAGCACATACAGCACGCCGGTGGTGCGGTTGCGCACGGCCCGGGCGAGCTGCACACGTTGGCGTTCTCCGGTCGACAGTGTGGCGCCGGCGCGATCAAGCGCCAGATAGCCGAGACCCAGATCCAGCAGTCGTCGGGCCACGTCTAGGAACGATTCACAGATGTTGGTGGCCATCGGCCGCATGTCGGGGCGCAGGGATTCCGGCACTCCGCGCACCCAATCCGCCGCCGCGTCCAAGGTCATCGCGCCGGCTTCGGCCAAGTTCAGCCCGCGCACGTGCGGAGCCCGGGCGACGGCGCTCAGTCGGGTGCCGCTGCAGTCGGCGCACGGCCCCTCCTTGAGGAACCGGGCCACACGCTTCAGGCCCTTCTCGTCCTTGGCTTTGGCGAGCGCATTCTCCACCGTGTACACGGCGTTGAAGTAGGTGAAGTCGAGTTCGGCGAAATCGTCGCCTTTCTTCGGCTTGTAGAGGATGTGCTTTTTGACGGCTGGCCCGTTGAATACGATGTCGCGTTCTTCGGGCGTGAGCTCGCTGAACGGCACATTGGTGCGCACGCCCATCGCACCGCACACCTGTTTCATGAGGTCCCACATGAGCGAGCCCCATGGCAGCACAGCGCCGTCGTCGATGCTTTTCGACTCGTCCGGGACCAGGGCCGCGCGGTTTACTTCGCGCACGATGCCGGTGCCGGCGCAGGTCGGGCAGGCGCCGGCCGAGTTGAAGGCGAGCGATTCAGCACCGGGCGCATGGAATTCCTTGCCACAGCTGACGCAAGTAATGGGCAGTCCGGCCGCCACGTTCAGCGTGGGCTCGTTGCGCGCCCCGCAATGCGAGCACACGTGCGAGGCGACGCGGGAGAACAGGAGTCGCAGGCTGTTGAGCAATTCGGTCATCGTGCCGAACGTCGAGCGGATGCCGGGCACCGTGGGCCGCTGGTGCAGGGCCAGCGCGGCCGGCACGTGCAGCACTTCGTCCACCTGGGCGCGGCTGGCCTGGGTCAGTCGACGGCGCGTGTACGTGGACAGCGCTTCCAAGTAGCGCCGCGAACCTTCCGCATACAGCACGCCGAGCGCCAGAGAGCTTTTGCCCGAACCGGAGACGCCGGCCACGCCCACCAGTTCACCCAGCGGAATGTCAATGTCGATGTTCTTGAGGTTATGCACGCGCGCACCGCGCACCTCAATCGCCTGCGGCCGTTGATTGTTGGTCATGCTCGGCACTGCTCCGCCGCCGCGCTATCTGACCTCTGTTCAAGTGTCACGCCCTCACCTCTTTCTCGACTTCGCCCTTGGCTGCCGCCGCCTGAGCTTCATGGTCTCCAGTATCATCACGGCCAACGACGGCGGCCGAACGCCGGACGAGAATCTTTCGTCTTGGGCACCGTCCGCCACCTGCAATTCGAACTAGCTGAACCAGCGTGACGATATTGTCGGCTATCGATCTGCCGTGATCGTAATGGACATCGTCGTCCGGAAGCACGTCACCGGTTCCGAGAGGAGTCGGCGGCGCGCTTTCATAAGGGCACACAATCCCAAGATCACACCCACAGATCAATACCGATCAATACTCGTACGTGATCGCGGGGTCGCCGATGGTCGGCGTCTGATCCAGTTTGAGGTTGGCCGAGCCGGCCGCGGTGGTCACGTCGTATTCGATGGTCACCGTGTCCTGAGGCGCCAGGGAGATGTCGTCCATGTAGGTCATATGGTCCTTGGCCTGCACCTGTGCGAAGGAACTGCCGTTCGACGCCGACACATTGCTGACCTCGCCTCCGGCCGGCGTGTAGATGACCACGCGGTTCACCGCCACGCCTCCCTTGGCGTTCGCCGTGATGTATTCCGGCAGGGATCCGGCCTCGCCCGGCTGCAGGGTGTTGGTGAACGAATACGTAACGTGGTAGGTGTTGTCGCCGGTCCTCTTCACCGTCGACTTGCGCTGGATGTACCAGTCCATCTTCGAGGCCTGCATCTCGTTGAAGTAGACGCCGGTCACCGGGTTCTTCGCGTCGTTGGTGATCTCGCCGGTGACGCCGGCGCTGCGCAGCACCGCCTGATCCTCCTCGTGGAACGACCAGAAGTACAGGTGCCGCTGTTCGGCCATCCGGAGCATCGTCTTGGCGACGGTCATGAGCTTCTGCGTGTTCATGTCGCTGAACAGGTGGGCGACCGCCTGGGCGGCGGTCTCGCTGAAGTACTGGTCCTGAGCGGAGGGCGTCAGTTCCTTGTAGGCGCCGTTGAGCAGGAATTCGGCGGTGTTCGACCCGTTGAGCACGCGCCCGTCGGACAGGGTCACGTCGCCGGTGGCGCCGATCATCGCCTGCAGCGCGACGGGGTCGAGCGACATCACGCCGTCGGACGATCCGCCGAACGGAGCCGCCTGCCAGAACTTCTGGGCCATGGACGCGACGCGCGGGAAGTCCGGCGTGGACGAAAGATTATGGATGACTTGACCGAAGTACAGTCCGCTGTACAGCGTGCCGTCACCGTCCTGGTTGACGTCATCCAACGCGGCGTTGGAGGGGAACTCGGCATCCGCGTGGAACTCCCCCACCGCGATCTTGCCGTTGTCCGCGCTGAAGGAACCGGCCGAACCGATCAGGCCGCCGGTGCCGCGGATCTCGGAATTCGTCTGGGCCAGCAGCACGTAGTTGCGGGCGCCGTTCGCACCGAGGAAGTTCGGCAGCATGTTGAGCATTCCGCTCAGGTTTTCGGTCACCTGCGCCAAGGCGGCCATCTGCGTCTTGCCGTTCTGCAGCGCGTTGTTCACCACGCCGAGTTTGGCGTCGGGAAGATCCTGGATCGTCCTGGCCTGCGATTGCACGGACTGGTCGACCGTGGCAAGCTGCTGCGCCGCGGCGATGATCGGCTCCATGTTGAGCTGCCCATCGCCACTGGAGAGGCTGGCACCGGTCAGTGTGGTGACGACCTTGCCCAGCTGGGGCAGCGTGGTCTGCGCGAAGTCATCGATGGTACCGATGGCGGTGCGCGCCGTCTTCACGTCACCGCCGACCACGGGCATCTTCTCCGCCAGCGTCCACAGACCGCCGCTGACATCCTGCTTGGCGGCGGCCGCCTCCTTCTGGATGTAGCTCACGTCGGACAGCGCCTTGACCATGTCGTCGGTGGAACCGTCCTTGATGACCTTGGCCGCGTTGACGACATTGTTGAGGTGCGTTTTGGCGCTCATCGCCGACTTGTACAGTTTGAATCCGCTGAAGCCGGCCGCCGCGGCGCACACGACCAGCAACAGCAGCACGACGAGCAGCGCGTTGCGAACGCGATGGGTTTTCCTGGTGACCGTGCGTGCGTGTGATGGCATGGGCTACTTCCTTACGTTATGACATGTATCGATACTGGCTGGCTGTCCGGTTACGCTTTCGCTGGACGGGTAGCCCGGCGGACGGCACGTAGCAGTGCACGACGTGCACATCGCGTATGACGCCGGGGGTTGTCAGCGCGGCTGACTGGGGTGGCCGCGGACCGGTACCTGGACTTGCAGCTGCCCTCCGGCGATGCGTGTCACCTGCAGCGGGGAACGTCCGCTGCAGTTACGGCTCTTACCGGCCAGCCGACAGCAATCGCTGGTTTAGTTGTTGGTCTTTTCCGGCTGGTCACCCGTTCCCATGAGCTGGCATGCACCTTTCAGCGAGTATCTCTCCTACCGCATGCCAGTCTACCCACGCCCGCGGGATAACCCAAAAGGCCTTGCAAGAATACCGAATTTCTTTACCTTTGGCCCTGATCGTTCGACGGCTCGACCTCATCCAACCGGCCGATCCCCGGAGGCGGAACCAGCGGAATCCTCGTGACCGGGAATGCGATCGTTCCCGCTTGCGCGATGGCGGATGCGCGCAACGCCAACGACGCATCGACAAGCCACTGTATGGCACTCTCAAAATCCTTGCCACGTCCACCAGCTCGCACCACGCCGTATACGAACTTCTTGTTCTCTTTCGCCAACTGGGAAGGAATTGAATCCCATACCTGATTGAGACGAAGCGTGGTGACGGCGGGACTATCACGCATATCAACATGTTTGGAGAAATCGTCACGATAATCGGAGACCAGACTATTCTGCAATTTACGAACCGCCGTGAAGTCAGGATTCGGCAGAGTACTGGCGAACGCTTCAACGATCTCCGGCATGCCTCCTGTATACATGAAATACCGCAGCCAAGTCATGACCCTGTCATGATTACGTTAATTAGCGGAAAATCCTTGGACTCAAGCATTTCGGCCAAGGCATACTGTTTGCACGCATACAGGAATTCAACAAAAGACATAGGATACAGCTTGAGTCTACTGACCTTGCCAACCGGGAATGAAAACCCAGGATGCATGGCGATGCCAAGCGCCGATCCAGTGGCCAAGACGTCATACTCCGGGGCAGCTTCATTGAACATCTTCAGCGAAGTCATCGCCCTCGGCACCTCCTGTACCTCATCGAAAATGACGAGCGTATCATCGGGAGTGATCCTAGTTCCGGACTCGATCGACAGTGCGGGAATCAGCCGTTCCACACTCAGATCCGCATCAAACAACATACGCATGTTGGCATTGTCGAAAAATGCGACACAACAGCAATACGTAAGGTACTTGACAATCTTTGATGGAGTCGTATACTCATAACCGTCAGGTACTTGACATAATTACTGAAGAGGATGAAAAAGACATACGACCAGCGACGCTTCGCTCGCTTCCTTATTAAAGGAGACCGGCATGAACATCACACATGACATGAGCAACGACCTCACCGAATACGACCCGGAATCCCGTCAAGTAGACGGACCGAACCCCATCGAAAACCGCATCAGCTCCTCCGCGGCCCGTGTTCCCGACATCATCAGCTGCACTTCCGGCATCACTGTCCAAGGCCGCCAACTCCACTCGTTCGCGTTCACCACGGACGCGGCCATCATCCGCAACACCAATGCCGACGCCATTCTCGCCGTATATCCGTTCACCGGCGAACCAGTCATCACCCAGGCCCTACTCACCGTGGCCCAGGCCCCGCTGTTCGTCGGCGTGGGCGGTGGCACCACCACCGGCCCGCGCGTCATCCAACTCGCCATGATGGCGGAGATGCAGGGTGCGGCGGGCGTGGTGCTCAACGCGCCGGCGCTGCCCTCCACGGTGTACGACGTGGCGCGCATCACGAACACCCCGGTCATCGCCACGGTCCTGACCTGTGATGACGAATTGGACGAGAAAATCGAGGCCGGCGCCTCCATCATCAACGTGGCGGCCGGCCGCAGGACGCCTGACGTGGTCCAGCAGATCAGGCAGCGTCACCCCTCCATCCCGCTGCTCGCCAGCGGCGGTTCGACCGACGAGTCCATGGCCGAAACCATCGTGGCCGGCGCGAACGCGCTGACCTGGACCCCACCGAACGCGCAGGAGATGCAGCGCTCGATGATGATGCGCTATCGCGGCGAATCCACCGGCGACAACATGCAGCACTGACGCAAGGATTCCGAACATGAGCAGCACCAGCAACAACGCCGCCGTAACCGGAAACGACGCGGTCGACGACGTAATGGCCACGAGTCAATCGGCGGAGAACGGCACAAGCCACAACACCGCCGACGGCGATATCAAGAACGATGTTCTCAGCAGTTTCATCAGCATTGGCCGCATCATGGCGTATCGCGCGATACACAGACGGCTCGTCTCCCCCGGCGCCAAATCGCCGCGCGGCGAACATGCTTTCGACCCACGCCGTGGCCAAGGCCGCGTCTTGGCCACGCTCAGGGAATCCGACCAGACCAGCCAGAAGGACTTGGCCGCGATGTTCGGCATGAGCCGCCAGGCCATGGCCGAACTGTTGAAGAAACTGGAGGCCAGCGGTCACATCAGCCGCCGTCCGTCCAGGCGGGACAGCCGCGTCATGATGGTCAGCCTCACCAACCAGGGCCGCAAGGCCGCCGATCTGCTGGGCAAAGCGCCCGACCAGACCTCCTCCATGCTGGACTGCCTCAATGAAACCGAGCTACAAACCCTACACGGCTACCTGCAGCGCATCATCGACACCTCCTCCGACGACCTACCGGCCTCGACCGCCGAGGATGTCAAAAAGTGTGAGCTGCTTATCGAACACCTCAAGCGCAGGCGAATGCCGGCCGACCGCGCATAGTTTGCGAACAGCCCGCACGACTTGTGGCCGCATAAGCATGCGGCCGCACAACAGTCCAGCCGCACAGTCATCCAGCCGCCCCTACAAACACGCCCGATTCACCATTTGCACGACATCTTGCACCAGACCTACTTTGAAATGCGGTATTTTGCACCAAAACCCCATTTTGAAATGCGGCATTCTGCACATACAAGGCAGAAAATGCTACTCCCATAAGGGATTCGGAAAGGAACTGCCATGCTTGAGCGCAAGATCTCGGACGATCTTTCGCCCGCAACCCCTACCCTGTTGAATTCGTGGGAGACCGTATGACCGAGAACAAGATATATCGGCGCGAACGGTATCTGTCGCGACTGCGCCCGTTCTATGATGCCGACGACCTGATCAAGGTGATCACAGGCATTAGACGTTGTGGCAACAAATCATGTTCGCTTCGTTCGATCGGAGGCGAATCGCGCGATCGCGGCGTACCGGAATCCAACATCGTCCCCCTGAACCCAGTGTCCCGCGCCGTAAGTTCGTGTACCATGTCTGGCTCAGCCTCAAAGAGGGGAGCCAGAATTACTAAACGAATTAACGGTGCGGGATACTAGACCGGCTCAAATACCGGCCCTTCCGCTACATCCGCGACAATTATCCTCGCTACCTGTTCACCCTCGATCCTCCACCGGACCAGAAGAACGGTATATACGGCACCTCAACCTCATGGAATTTCTCGCCGCAGACGGAGATCTCGAACCGTGACCGTCCAACGAAACCGCGCCGATGCTCCGGCGTGAAGTGCGGTAATCTCTAAGAAAAGGCCATTGTGTCGAGATGGCGGGGCAACGGGCAGCGTTGCGGATTTGGGCTGAGGCCCCGTCGCTTGCGGTGTTGCATATTGTGACGATGAGGAGGACAGCATGGAGGCCGCAGAGAGCAGGCAGCCGACGATTTTCGATGTCGCTGCGGAGGCCGGAGTCTCCAAGTCCATGGTTTCCCGCGTGATGCGCGGCGAAGGGGGCGTGCGTCAGGAGAAGGTGGACCGTGTGCTCGCCGCGGCGGAGAAGCTCGGATACGTGCCGAGCGCCATGGCCAGCGGGCTCGCCTCGAAGCGCACGAAAACGCTGGGAGTGGTGGTCAGGAACGCGAAGCTGCCTTTCTATGGGTTCCTTCAGGGCGCCATGCAGAAGCGGGCGCGTGAGCGCGGCTATCAGATGGTGTCCATCAGCGGCGTGGAGGAACTGTCCGCGGATGATGCGCGCCAGGCGCTGCGCGATTTGATCGCCCTGCGCGTCGAGGGGCTGATCGTATGCTCCGCCATGCTTGCGGTGGAGGATTTCATGCCGTTCATCGACCGGATCCCGTTCGTGATGGCCGGGCACGAGGACACGACGCGCACCGTGTCCTCGGTGTTTTGCGATGAGGAGGACGGCGGCCGCAAGCTCGCGCAATACGTCCACGACTTCGGGCACCGGGAGGTGGCGGTGTTTCTGGTGCCCAGGGAATACTCGGTCAGCCAGTACGGCCGCGGCATGGCCATGATCGAGCTGCTCGGGCAGCTCGGCATCCGCGTGAAGGTGATGGATATGAAAGGGGCCGAAGAGGTTGGAACGCTGGTGGACGAGGTGCTGTGCCATCCCAGGATCACCGCGTATATGTGTCCGTCCGACGTGGTCATGCTCAATGTGATGGACGAGTTGCGCCGGCGCGACGTTTCCGTGCCGCAGGATGTGTCCGTCACCGGCTATGACGGGTTTGGCCCGCTCGCGTCGCCGTACCTTGGATTTACCACATATCGGCAGCCTTTGGAGGAGATCGGTTCCCGCGCTGTGGATCTGGTGCTCGAGCGTCTGGATGGCGGGGACCACGCCGTGGAGGCGCTGCCAGTAAAGGGGGAATTCATCCACGGGCGCACCGTGGCGCTGCCACGTTGGAAAGACGGGCGATAGACGGGCAATAGGCGGAACGGAAGCCGCATCCCGCGCCGCAATCCCATGCACCCGCGCGTGGTGGCGACGGAGCGATAGCACCCGTCGCCCGAGGATGCATCACAGTGGCAGCAGATCGAGCCCGTTGGCTGCGGCATAGCCCAGGATCCAGGCCATGGGCAGGGTTGCCGCCCATGCGATGAGGATCCTGCGCGCCTCGCCCCAGCGGACCTTGCGCCAGTCGTTCGTCTGGCAGGTGCCGATGAGCGCGCCCGATATGGACTGGGTCATGCTGACCGGGCTTCCCAGCGCCGAGCTGACGAGCACGGCGGCGGAGGCCGCCCACAGGGTGACCCAGATCTGCCGGGAATCCGGCACGATGGTGCCGCGCTGCAGTGCGGCTGCTCCCTTGGGCATGCCGGTGAGCACGCCGGTCAGGAACGTCGCGGCGACGATTGCGGTGATGGCGGCGCTGTGCGTGGCGGTTCCCAGATCGACTCCCATGGCGGTGCCGAACAGGGCGATCATCTTCTGCCCGTCATTGCTGCCATAGGCGATGCAGGTGAGCAGGAATCCGAGGAAGACCATGGTGGTCGAGGACTGCGGGGTTCTGGATTGGAACAGCAGGTAGATGGTGCGGGAGATGGCGAACGCCACAAGAGGCGAAAGTATCGCTATCCCGAGGACGCGCAGCACCAGATGCCATTGGGGATGTCCGCCGGCGAAGCCGGCTCCGGAGGATGCTCCGACCAGGGCGAGCGTGATCGAGGTGGGCACGCCGCCTCCGTTGAGCGCCAGCAGGGTGGCCGATGCGGCGACGAGCACCGTCGCCAGCAGGAGCGGACTTTGTCCGCCGGATCCTTCGGAGGAGACCATGGCGACGATGGTTCCTCCGACTCGGCTGTTGGCGGCCGGCAGCAAGGCCACCGCCGTCGCCAGCATCAGGAAGGGGGCCGCCGTGACGCGGCGCGCGGCCTTGAGGTTGATGGCCACCAGGGGAGACCCGTCGTTCCTTCCTCCAAGCAGGCAGAACACCAATGCCAACATGGGAATAACCCACATATCTCACCCTCCTTGCTGAGAACGCTCCCAATACTGTAATTATTGAGTTTATAAATATTAGCACTGAATTCAGCGAACGTTCATCTTTAGCCTGAAATGGCTATATATCGTCGATTAGACTTTCTTATGTCGAAAGGATATACTATGAATCACTGGGAGCGCTCCGAAGATGGAGTGACCCCCATACAACAACGGATATAGATAGCAGCAAATCAGCAACTCGATACGCCGCGTCCGTCATCGGAACGGCTGCGGCTCACAACCAAAAGACGTAAAAGGGTATTACCCATGGCTCTCGGCAAGGCAATGCCGGAGCCGGAGAAAGAAAGGAAGCGCGAGATGGCGTCATCAACCCATTTGTCGCAATCCCCGCACGGCGCCAAGACGCACGGCGGACGCACGGCGAACGTTCTCGTTGCGAAGAATCGCCTGACCGGTGCGGTCATGCTGGTTCCGGCATTGGCATTGCTGGTCGTGTTCGTGTTCGGCCCGCTGGTGCGCGTGGTGATGATGAGCATGCAGGGCACGGACATCTTCGGTTCGCCCTCAGGCTTCATCGGGCTGGAGAACTACAGGACGGTCTTCACGGACCCGGCGTTTGTCAAGGTGCTTATCCAGACGTTCCTCTACGCCGTGCTGGTCGTGGCGGGGCGCATCGCCTTGGGCGTGCTGCTGGCGATTCTGCTGACGAGGCACATCATGGGCATCAAGATACTGCGCGTGGCCATGACCTCGATCGTCAGCGTCTCGGTGGCGGCCGCATCGCTGGGCTTCCTGGCGTTGTTCGGCTCGAGCGGCGTGATCAATTCGATCATCGAGAAACTGGGCATCCGGCCGGTCGGGTTCCTCACCGACGCGAAGTGGGCGTTCTTCACGGTCACCTTGGTGACCATCTGGACCGGTCTCGGATTCGCGCTGATCCTGTTGTGCGCCGCGATCGACGGCGTGGACCAGGAGATCCTGGAGGCCGCGCGCATCGACGGCGCGAACGAAGCCCGCATCCAGTGGTCCATCGTGCTGCCGCTGATCACACCGACGCTGTTCTACATCGCCGTGACCACATGCATCGAGGCCCTGCAGGCGTTCGCCCAGATCAACATCCTGACCAAGGGCGGACCGGGCCAGGCGACCACGACCATCACCTACAACATCTACACCACCGCGTTCAACGCGGGCAGCGCGAATTTCGGCATCGCGTCCGCGCTGGGCATCGTGCTGTTCCTGTTCGTGTTCGTCCTGACATTGCTGCAGTTCCGCTTCCTGGAAGGCAAGGTGAACTACTGATGATCCGCAAGACCTTCCCCGTGAGCCAGGGCCTGTGGGCCGTGATGGCCCTGATCGTGACCGTGCTGGTCATGCTGCCGGTTCTGTACATCTACGTCGGCGCGTTCTTCTTCGACGCCAACGGCCTGTTCAAGGGCTTCACCCTGGGCAATTTCATGCGCGCCATGTCCCAGATGCCCCTGACCCAGCAGCTGGGCAACAGCATCGTCGTGACCGTCTGCCAGACCGCGGGCCAGATCGTGACCGCGTTCCTCGCCGCCTACGCCATCGTGTTCTGCAATCTGAGGCGGCCCGGAATGTGGATGATGGTCTTCCTCATGAGCATGATGGTGCCTGGCGAGACCACCCTGCTGTCGAACTACCTGAACATCGCCAACTGGGGACTCATGGACACGATCCCGGCGATCTTCCTGCCGTTCCTGGTGCAGGGCTTCACCGTGTTCCTGTTCCGCCAGGCGTTCCGTTCCTTCCCCAAGGAGCTGCGCGAGGCGTCGCTGATCGACGGCGCCGGCCATCTGCGGTTCATGATCGACGTGCTCCTGCCCATCGTCAAGCCGACCATCATCGCCGCGACGATCAACGCCATGGTCGCCGCGTGGAACGGCTACTTCTGGCCACTGCTCGTGACCAACAAGCCCGAGCACCGCACCATCCAGGTCGGCATCACCCAGCTGAGCGGCACCGACGGCTCCAACATCGGCGTGGTCCTGGCCGGCGCGGCCATCGCGGTCATCCCGGCGATGATCCTCACGCTCCTGTTCAACCGGTCCCTGCGCGGCATGAGCGTCGCCGGAAGCATCAAGTAGCCCATCCGCCGCCCCTCGCGGGCGGTCCGAGAATCCAACGTCAACCCGGACCGGGGCATCCGGTCCAAAGCACGCATGGCGCCATCCGGGCGCCAACGAACAGATTTTTCTGTCGGAGGCCAGAACGGCCCATCCGACGCAACAAGAAAGGAAATCACCATGAGGAAGTCAACGCTGCTGAAGGCCGCCGCCATCGCGGTCCTACCCATGCTCGCACTGTCCGCCTGCGGCTCCTCGTCGAACACGAACGCCGATGCGAACGGCGGCGAGCAGAACGTCACGTTCTGGTACTCGAACTCCGGCCCGGCCGTGGACGCCATCAACCAGCTCGTCTCCGAGTTCAACGACGCCCACAAGGGCAAGATCAAGGTCGAGGCCTCCTACCAGGGATCCTACTCCGATGTGCAGCAGAAGTTCTCCGCCGCAGTCCAGGCCAAGTCCACGCCCTCGATCCTGCAGATGAACGACACGTCCACCGGCTACATGATCGACAGCAAGATGACCACCCCGGTCTACAAGTTCGCCGAGGGCGACTCCGACTTCGACACCGCCGACCTGCAGCCGGTCGCGCTGAAGTACTACAGCGACGACAACGGCCTGCTGTCCCTGCCGTTCGCCATCAGCCAGCCCGTGACCTACATCAACAACAAACTCGCCCAGCAGGCCGGCCTGGACGTGTCCAACCCGCCGACCACGTTCGACGAGGTCGTCGAATGGGCCAACACCATCCATGAGAAGACCGGCGCCTACGGCTTCTCGATGAACATGGTCGACTCGTGGATCCTGGAGGAACTCTCCGCCAGCCACGGCGAGCTCATCGCCACCCCCGACAACGGACGCGGCGGCAAGGCCGTCACCGGCGTGAACATGACCTCCGCGACCCAGCTCGACATGTTCCAGAAGATCGCCGACATGTTCAAGGACGGCGTCGCGCTCAACCCCGGCACCGATTCCAGTTCGATGACGACCGCCTTCACCTCCAACAAGGTCGGCGTCGTGCTGACCTCCTCCGCCTCCTACACCTCCATGCTGCCCGACAACTCCTCCAAGAACGTGACCATTGCCCAGTTCCCGCACGACGACGCGAACAAGGACGCCGGCACCCCGATCGGCGGCAACTCGCTGTGGATCGTGGCCGCCGAGCACTCCGAGGCCGAGCAGAAGGCCACCTGGGAGTTCGGCAAGTACATGATGACCCCGCACGCCCAGGCCGTGTTCGCCAAGGCCTCCGGCAACCTGTTCGCCAACACCAAGGCCGCCGACGAGGCCGAAGGCAAGGAGATCCTTCAGGATCCGAACGTCAAGGTCTTCTACGACCAGCTTGCCACCAACCCGTCCACCAGCGTGTCGCTGGGAGCCCGTACCGGCGCCTACCCGTCCATCCGCAAGGACGTGATGGCCTCCTTCAACGAGGTCGTCGGCGGCTCCAAGGATCTCAAGACCGCCATGCAGGAGGCCCAGACCCAGTCCGCCAAGGACATCGCCACCTACAACAAGGCCGCGGGCAAGTGATCCCGCGCCGGTAAACAGTCCCTTTCGCCGTCCCGCCCCGGTTGTCTATACCGGGGCGGGACGGCCCGAATTCCACCCCCCAGACAGCAACAAAGGAGCCGACATGAGCACCAAGACGGCCGCGCCGCGATTCGGCCGCGAACGGTACGCGGACATCAACATCGATCTCAACCGGGCGTGCGACCAATCGCCGTTCGTCATCGCCGCGCACCGCGGCACGCCGCGTGGCGATATCCGCGAGAACACGCTCAACGGCGTCATCGCCACCACAAAGGTCAACGCCGACATCGCCGAGATCGACGTGATCCGCTCCACCGACGGCGAATACTTCGCCTTCCACGACGGCACCGAGATGGCCCGCCTGCGCATCACCGACGACATCCTGTCCAAGACCGCCGCCGAGCTCGACGAACTACGCTACACCGAATATCCCGGCGCCTACTACGGCAACGTCGAGAGGGTCGCGCACATCCTGTCGAACGCGCCGGACATCCTCATCAACATCGATCGCTCCTGGCGCTACTGGAGCACCGGGTTCCTCGACTGGCTCGACCAGTTCCACCTCGAACGCAAGCTCATCCTCAAATGCCCCGTCGCGGAGGGGTTCCAGCAGGCCCTTCACAATCATGAGACCAAATACATGTTCATGGGCATGATCCAGAGCCCCGACGAGCTCGATCTGTTCGTCGACGACGAGCAGATCAACACCGTCGGCGTGGAACTCGTAGCCACCACCGAGGACACCCCGCTCGCCAACCCCGCGGTCTTCCGCACGATCAGCGAGCACGGCCTGTACAGCTTCGTCAACGCCCTCGACCTCGGCAACGGATACTGCGGTCTCAAGGGCATGGACGACACCCGCTCCATCCTCGAAGGACCCCAGCATGGGTGGGGCGCGCTCCTCACCCTCGGCGCCAACGTCATCCAGACCGACTGGCCCGAGAAACTCGACGAGTATCGCCGGGTCATCGCCTGATTCCGGCGGTTCTCCGCGATTTCCCCTCAGCGGCCCCTCTGCGTTTCCGGACCAGCCTGAAACGGCGCCCGTTCCGGGCTGGTCCGGAAACGCAGAGGCCGCTGCCTTCGCCGCGACAACGAACGAAAGAAGGTGCCACGATGCCGTGGTTCAGCGCCAAGAACGCGCTCGCAGAGGATCCCGTCATGGGGCTGCTCCGGGAACAGGTGACGACGACCCGCAAAGGAGTGTCCATCGCGTTGGACGCCGTCGAAGGGCATCTGAGCGTCGATGAATCCAGAAAGAGCGTCAACGATATCGAGCACGAGGGGGACGAGGCCCGTTCCAAGGTCGTTCACGCGTTGGCCAAGGCCTGGACCACGCCGTTGGACCGTGAGGATCTGTTCCGTTTCTCCCGATCCATCGACGACGTGCTCGACAACACCCGCGATTTCATACGCGAGATCCATCTTTGGAAAGGACATGCCGGCGAACACGCCAATGTCGCGTTGACCCACGTGAACGTCGCCCTGCACGATCTGGAACTCGCCGTGACCGCGGAAGGCGCCGACATGCGCCGATACTGCCTCGAGGCCAGCAAGGAATCCGCCCGCGTGCGGCGCGCCTACGAATCGGGGCTTGCAGCCGTCTACACCGGCGAAATGAGCATGGACACCCTGAAAACCCGAGATCTGCTGCGCCGCGTCGACGTCATAGGCCTGAGGCTTGGGGAGTCCTCCGACGCCATCCTCGACGGGCTCGTCAAACGCGGGCTGTGACTCACCGGAACACCGCAAAGGGAAAGGCGCGAATATGCGCAGGAAACTGATTCTTGATTTGGATACGGGCATCGACGACGCGCTGGCGGTCGGATCCATCTTCTCGCGTCACAGACAGTGGGCCATATACAACGGCAGCTTGATGCGTTCTCCATCCACTTCGAGTTGGCGGGGATGCAGAACGTATTCCTTGCCCAATCGTTGGGCATACCTTTTGCGGAATTTGTCGAGCGAAGACACACCGTATCGTTTCGTGGATTTCACTTCGATCGGGCTGATGCGAGGTTTCATCGCGGCATTATCGTATTCCCGAACGATGAGGAAGTCTATCTCCATGGTTTTCGAGGCATCCGTTCTATCCGAACGCGAGAAGAAATACAGTTTGCGCCCATTAGCCCGGAATTGCTGAGCCACCGCATTCTCCACCAGCATTCCTTCGTTGAGCGAAAGCTTATCGAACAGAATATCCCGGTACACATCATCCGGCGTTGTCTCTCGATCGGCAAACGCCTGCGACACCAGCAAACCGGTATCCGTCATATAGCATTTGAATGAATCGTTATCTTCGTACAATCCCAGCCCCACCAAAGGGTCAGTCGAATTACGGCACAGGTTCACCAAGCGGGCGTCTTCCAACCAGAAGAACGCCGAATCGTATTCACGAGATCGAGCCCCCTTATCGACCGATGCCAGAGTGAATCGTTTCTCATGCTTGGACAGCTGCCCTGGAATCTGAGCGAAAATGCCCCGCACATGGCCGGCATCGCCATTGGCGAACTTGCCGATATCATCACTGTACAGTTGCAGGATGCCACGTTTAATCGAATCCACCTCGCCAAAATCGCGATGCTCGATATAATCGGCAACCGCCTGCGGCATACCGCCCACCAGCAGATATTCGCGCCACAGCCTCATCGCTCGTTTGTGCAGTGCATCGGGCAACGGGACCAGACGCTCGAACGATTTGCGAATCGTTTCAGCAAGCAGCTCCTCCCCCATGGCCCAGCAGAACTCCTCAAAATCGAGCGGCCCCATGTTCATTTTCCGTTCCTCGGAGGGGATGACGATATTCGCCACATTCCTCTTGATGGAGATCAGCGAACCAGTTTCCACATAGTCATACCGGCCATCCGCAACCAGATATTTGATGAGCTCCCTCGCCGCCGGATACCGCTGCACCTCGTCGAAAATAATCAACGATTCACGCTCGTACAGTCGCTTGCGGTAATACGCAGACAACAGCATGAAAAATGTGTCAAAGTCATCACGCTGGTTTTCGAAGATGTCGCGAACGTCGCGCGGCAAACGCGCGAAATCGATGAGAATATATGACTTGTACTGAATGCGGCCGAATTCCTCAACAATGGTGCTTTTGCCCACACGGCGAGCGCCTTCGACGAGAAGAGCCTCACGCCCACCCGCTTTTTGTTTCCATGCGATCAGCTTATCCAGCATCTTGCGCTTCAACATGAGCAATCACCTCATTACACGAAAACAACAGTATAGTCATATGCTATTCTACACGAAAACAGAAGTATAGAGGTGGCCGATTCTACACGAAAACAACGGTATGGAAACATGCACCGAACCGGCTCACCCCCAATCCCCCCCCCCATCACACCGGCGGCCTGTTTGATTGTGCGATTTTGTGCGAATGGCTCACACGGTTCTTAGTGAGAACCGTTCGCTGCGTACCTGACCCTAGAACCGGATCAGCGCCTTGATGACCTTGCGCTGGTCCATCGCCTCGTAGGCGTCTTGGATATGGTCGAGGTCGTACTCGGCGGTGAACACGCGGCCGGGGTTGATCTCGCCCTTGAGCACCGCGTCCAGCAGACCCTCATCAAGGTCATAGTGGCGCACGGGAGCCGGGCCGCCCTTGATGCCGATGTTGCCGTAGAACGTGCCTTCGGCGCTGATCTCCACGTCGTGCGGCAGGCCCACACGACCAATCACGCCACCGCGGCGAATCAGGCCAATCGCCGTGTCGAAGGACTGCTTGGAGCCCACGCATTCGAGAACTGCGTCCGCACCATAGCCACCGGTCATTCCTAGCACCTTGTCAATAGCTTCTTGGCCGCGCTCGGGCACGATATCAGTCGCACCAAATTCGCGGGCGAGCGCCGCGCGATCCTCGTGACGGCTCATGGCAATAATGCGCGTGGCACCGCGCATCTTAGCGGCAATCACACCGCACAGGCCGACTGCACCATCGCCCATGACCACGGCGGTGTCACCGGGCTTGACCTCGGCAGAAGCCGCCGCGTGATAACCGGTGGACATCACATCGGAAATGGTCAGCAGCGATGCGAGCTGCTCATCGGAATAATCTTCCGGTGAACCGGGCACCTTGACCACGGTGCCGTCCGCCTCGGGCACACGCAGGTATTCGGCCTGACAAGCGGAGAAGTAGCCGCCGTGCGGGCACACGGATTCGAAGCCGGCCTTGCATACCGGGCACTTGCCGCAGCTGTACGGGAATGGCACGACCACGAAATCACCTGGCTTAACGGATTCGACCGCCGCGCCAACCTCTTCGACCACACCGATGGACTCGTGACCCACCTGGCTGTGCGCGGCCTGTCCGCTCAGCCCACGGAAGAACCACAAATCAGAGCCACACACGCACGTGCGCACCACGCGGATCACAATGTCATCATCCTGTTCAAGCGTCGCCTTCGGCACTTCTTCCACGGCCATCTTGCCAGGCTCCACGAAAATCGCGGCTTTCATCATTTCGGTCATGTCAATCACTCCTTTGTTGGGAATATCTGTCTATTGTCGTTTATTGTTTGACGTCGGTTTGCAGGCGCTTCACCTGTTCGATGATGTTCCGGTTTTCTTCGATGAGCTGCTGCGCCTCCTCGTCGCGCCCCTCAGCCTTAGCCCGCCAGTACAGTGTCTTGAACGATACGTACGCCTGCTGCATTCGAATGGATTCGGCTTTGGCAGCGAGACGCAGGGCCTAGGCGCGATGTCCCGAACTCGGGTCGCGAGTGATGGGAGCGATAATGCCGATCTGCTCGTAGTAGCGCAGCGTGGACTCCGGAAGCCCGGGAATCATCGACGCCTCGCGAATCGTATGCCATGCGGTCGTTGTGCTCATATCGACAACTCTAAAAACCTCAAGTACTTGAAGTAAAACAGCGACACGCCCATGGATGTCTTCTGCACGAGTAGGCTGGGATTCGGCGATGGGACCCGCCTGAACTTGTTTCGAACCGCACACTGCTGATAGTTCCTACACACGATTTGACATTGCATGAAATCGTTGTGTCTTCAGCAGGATTCAGCGGTTTCAGGAAAGGCTACTATGGGTTCGCAATCCCCATCCGCAGGTGCCCGGCCGATTACGCACACGACCACTCCCCCGGCGCACAAACTCCCCGATATCCATCTTGATATTGTGTTGGTCGTCTTCTGCGGCGGTGCCATCGGCACCGCGATTCGCTATGCGTTCGCGCAGATTCCCGCAGCCGGCAGCTTCCATACCGGCACGTTTGGGGCCAACATGCTGGCCTGCTTCTGCTATGCGGGTCTGACCGCCTATTTGGCCGGCTCTTCCCGGTTCGACACGCGTGCCAAGGAGCTCACCAGCCGTGGGCTCGGCATGGGCGTATGCGGCGGTTTGTCTACGATGTCGACGTTGGCATTGGAAGGCTTCACCGCGATTCGCGACGGTCAGGTGGCGGCCGGCATTGCCTATCTACTGGTGACGTTCGCGCTGGGTCTGGTTTGTGCGTCTGCCGGCGTGTGGGCAGGAACGCATCTGGCCGGCTCCTCGAACGCATCCGCCGAAGCGTCCGCTGATACGAATGCCGCTACGACCAGCAAGGGAGGTAAGGCGTGATGACCGTATTCCTACCAATCTTGGTCTGCCTGTGCGGCGGCGTAGGCGCCTCCTGCCGCTATCTGCTTGACGCGACCATCAAAACGTATTGGCAACGCGCATTCCCACTTTCCACGTTCACCATCAATCTCATCGCCGGATTCCTAGCCGGTTTGGTCGCGGCGCTGGCCCTCGGCGGGACACTTGATGAACCATGGCGGCTAGTGCTGGCCACCGGTTTCCTCGGCGGCTTCTCCACGTTCTCGACCGCGATCAACGAAATGGTGACGCTCTTCCGCAAACACCGCTACCCCACCGCAGCGGCCTATCTGGTGCTGTCGCTGAGTGTGCCGGTCGTTGCTGCGGCCTGCGGTTTTCTCGTCTGACCGCCACGCCGATTCCCGACGCGGTCAGCGGTATCACTGCGAGGTCGAACGTCACAGGTACATCCGGGAGGTATATGGGCATGGCGAACAATGGAGCGGATGTGAAGCCGAATCAAGGTGTGGGCGCCACAGATACCTCGACCACAACGAATACTGCGGAAAATACCGTGGGCACGGCAACCCCGAAGCAAAATGGACTCGCCGTGTTGGGCAAGTATGTGGGTGTTTCCGCCACGCAGACCATTGTGGAGTATGCGACGTTCGCCATTCTGCACTTGATCGGCGTACCCTCACAGATCGCCAACGGCATCGCCGTGGTGTGTTCGGCGACCTACAACTTCGTGATGAACCGCAACGTGACATTCAAATCGTCCAGCAACTTCACCCGCTCCGTGGCGCTGTTCGTGCTGCTATGGGGCTGGTTCGCTGTGGCGTTCGTAATCATGGTGGTAATCGCCTTCGCCATCATCGGCATGCAACGTGCGATGTCCTCAACGACTAGGCAGAACACTCATGGCAATCATCACGACAACATCCTCAGTCAACGCGGATACCATCGCACCGACTGATTGCACCGACATATCATGACAACGAATAGGAGGCATATGACTCATTCATATGCCTCCTATTCATATTTCAGAGCACTTATCAGATCAGAAGAACAGCACCGCGACGCCTGCCGCGAAGCACATGAGCAGAATTGAGGTCAGGAAGCTGGCGAGCATCGGCTTCTTACCCTTGGAAGCAATGGCCTTGAAGTTCACGTTGATGCCGAGCGCGGCCATGGCCATGCCGAGCACGATGTACGCGAAGTCCACAAGCTGCGGGGTGATGAAGGCGATGAACGGCACGAAAGTGCCGATGATCGAAGCGCCGATGAAGCCGAGCATGAACCACGGGAAGGCCACGGTCTTCTTGCCGGTGTTCTTCACCTCAGAGTGCTTCTTCTCCCACCAGATAGCGATAATGATGGCGGCGAACACGAGCATGAGCACGCGGGAGAGCTTCATGATGGTGGCGATGTCCACCGCGCCGAAAGCGTCGCCGGCGGCGACCGCGTGGGCGATTTCGTGCAGGGAAGCACCGGCGGTGATGCCCAGCTGGTCCTTGGTCATGCCGGTCAGCGGGCCGAGCGCGATCTCCAGCAACGCGAACACAGTACCCATAATGGCTACGATGGCCACGGCCATGGTCACGTCGTTGTCCTTCTCGTCCTGCTTGTCCTCAGACACCTTGATGGAACCGGCCAGACCCATGACGGCGGCCGCACCGCAGATGCCGGTGCCACCGGCGGTCAGGATGGCGAGCATCGGGTCGACACCGAGCTTGCGGGCGATGGCATAGCACACGATGATGGTCAGCGTGACGACCACAGCGGCGATCGGCAGACACTTGATGCCCTGCGTGAACAGCACGGCGAGGTTGAGCTTGAAACCGAGCAGGATGATGCCGAGGCGCAGCAGCTTGTTGGAAATCAGGCCAGCGGCGTCCTTGACGCCTGCCTTGCGGCCATCATTGGAACCGACGTAGGCACTGCGGATCGGGAACTGGATGATCATACCGATGAGCAGCGCGATGATAAGCGCGCCGAACAGGCTGAATCCGGGGAACTGCTTGAGCCAGGAGGCGAACAGCGAAGCCAGCAGAGTCAGAACGCCAATGAACAACATGTCAACGGCGGCAATGCGCTTCCACCATTTTGTACAGAACTCTCTCATGGTGTCTATTGAATCTCAAGTGTTTACATCGGTCAAATCATTGCAACCAATACATATCATCGATTTTGTCGATACCTAATTGATCTCCCTCTGATGAGGGAGGTGGCCGCCGCAGGCGGACGGAGAGAGAGAAACAACGTTCGCGACCTCCCCTCAGTCGACTATCTGACTACCCGCGCAGCGCAGCAATAATCATCTCCGCCAACTCCCGCTGATCGTGCGTCAGACCGGATCTCGGCACCAGCGCATAGAACCGCCGCACAAACTCATCGCCAAGCTCCCGCTGCACCGGCACGCCCGCCGGCACGGCGGCTTCCGAAATCAACGACTGCCCGAACCCGGCGGACAGCGCCGCCACAATCGCCGCATTACTGGACACTTCCATCGTGCGTGCAGGCACAACCTGAGCGGTCTTGAAATACAAATCCGTGTAATACCGCACGCCGGAACCGTGCTCGCGCACCATCCACACGCCGTCGGGCTCCCCCGCCAACACCAGCCGGTCCTCGCACAGGGTGACACGGTCCACCGAATCGTTCACTATCGGCTTTTCCACCACGCCGAGCTGCACGGCCTTCATGCTGACCCGTTCGAGAATCGCATCCGAGTTCATCACGTGTACGGCGAAGTCGAAACTGTCCATGTTCCGAGCCATCACCGGCAACGCCTTCGGCAGCAGAATCGCCGCGGTCGTGTGCGAGAACGAAACGGCCAGCGGCTCACGCGCCTCCTGCACGCGGGCGATCTGCTCACGCGTATCCCGCCATAATCCGTCGATGCCGATGGCGGTCTGGTACAGCATCCGCCCGGCCTGTGTGGGCGTCACGTCGCTTTTCGCATTGCGCACGAACAGCGGCGCGCCGACCATCTGCTCCAATTGGGCGATACGCGACGACACCGTCGACTGCGACACCTTCAGTTCGTCGGCAGCCAGCGTGAACTGGCCCACCTCGTATACGGCGACCAGGGTCTCAAGCAATGGGAACATGGTTCAACTGTAACGCCTTATACTTCGCGCATCTGCGCTAATTGCGTCTTTGCCTTGTGGAGTTTGGCGTAAATTTCGTTACGCTGTGCCGGATTCTTAGCACGCTGATGATCTCGCGTAAGTTTGTCAACATCGGCTTCGAGTCGCGCGATCTCGCCATGCTGCACGATGCGTGCATCCAGATTCTCGAAGTCCGTGGTTCCCAAAATCGCTTGCGAGCACAAGGAAGCCCACAGTTCATCAATGGTGGAGCCGGTCAACTCAAGCTGGCACTCCCCTGCCGGCTGCCAGTCGCCTGCATACACGTGATAAATAAGCGTGTGTCCGGCACGCCCCGGCTGTGCACGACGCACCGCAAACGCGCATTCCTCGCGCGTTCTGCCTTCGAACGGCACCTCGCGCACACATGCAAACACAATGCCCGACTTGCGTTGTCCGGCAATAAGTTCGATGACTTCAGAAGGTATTTCAGTGGCTTTAGCCGTAAGTTTAAGACCGATAATCAACACTTCTGGAATCAGTTTGCCATCCGCAAGTCCAGTGTTGGCAGAACGAGCCAGGGCCAGCATGGTGATGGATTCAATCTCATTCACAAACCGCTGCTTAAGCTTGCCGGAAGTCGTGGTACATATCCATACCTACTGCGGTTATAGGAAATCCCCTCCGAGTTTCCTCGAAGGGGATTTCCTATAACGCTAGTTCAAGCGAAGATTCTTGTCTGATGAAAATCAGGCGAGGATCTTGGTCACACGACCGGAGCCAACGGTGTGGCCACCTTCACGCACAGCGAAGGTCAGGCCTTCCTCCATGGCGATGGGCTGAATCAGCTCAACGGTGAAGGTGGCGTGGTCGCCCGGCTGAACCATCTCGACGCCTTCCGGCAGCTCGATGACGCCGGTGACGTCGGTGGTGCGGAAGTAGAACTGCGGACGGTAGTTGGAGAAGAACGGCGAGTGACGGCCGCCTTCGTCCTTGGTCAGCACGTAGACTTCGCCCTCGAACTTGGTGTGCGGGGTGACGGAGCCCGGCTTGGCCACGACCTGACCGCGCTCGACATCCTCACGGCCGAGGCCACGCAGCAGCAGACCGGTGTTGTCGCCAGCCTCGCAGGCGTCCATGGTCTTGTGGAAGGTCTCGATGGAGGTGACGGTGGTGGTCTGGGTCGGACGGATGCCGACAATCTCGACCGGGGTGTTGACGGCCAGCTGGCCACGCTCGACACGACCGGTGACGACGGTACCACGGCCGGAGATGGTGAAGACGTCCTCGATCGGCATCAGGAACGGCTTGTCCAGGTCGTGAACCGGGGTCGGGATGTAGTCATCGACGGCGGCCATGAGGTCCTTGACGGACTGGACCCACTTCTCGTGGTCCGGAGCGTCGTCGTGCAGGGCGCCGTAGGCGGAGGTGTGGATGACCGGGCAGTCGCGATCGAAGCCGTTCTCGTCGAGGAGGTCACGGACCTCTTCTTCGACGAGCTCGATGAGCTCTTCATCGTCGACCATGTCGCACTTGTTGAGGGCGACGAGGATCTTCGGGACGCCGACCTGACGGGCGAGCAGCACGTGCTCGCGGGTCTGGGCCATCGGGCCGTCGGTGGCGGCCACAACGAGGATGGCGCCATCCATCTGGGCAGCACCGGTGATCATGTTCTTCACGAAGTCGGCGTGGCCCGGGCAGTCGACGTGAGCGTAGTGACGCTTCTCGGTCTGGTACTCGATGTGGGCGATGTTGATGGTGATACCGCGGGCGGCCTCTTCCGGAGCGGAATCGATCTGGTTGAAGTCGTACTCCGGGTTGACATCCGGGAACTCCTCGTGCAGCACCTTGGAGATGGCGGCAGTCAGGGTAGTCTTACCGTGGTCGACGTGGCCGATGGTACCGATGTTAACGTGCGGCTTAGTACGCTCGTACTTTTCCTTTGCCATTACTTTTGTCCTCCTGGACGTCTCGTGAGTTTCCTGCGCCCTTTCGCACAGGGACTCGCTTATTCTACTGGGTTTCTGGGTTATGTGCCACTTTGAAGAGCCAGAACCCAGTCAGCGGTATACGATACTACCGCTGACTGGAGACACCGGCCACTTCATGAGGTGGCGCGTGTCACTCGCCGCGCTGGGCCTTGATGATCTCCTCGGAGACGCTCTTCGGCACCTCGTCGTAGGAGTCCATCTCCATGGTGAACATGGCGCGGCCCTGGGTCTTGGAACGCAGGTCGCCGATGTAGCCGAACATCTCGGACAGCGGGACCTTGGCATCGATGACCTTGACGCCGACACCGTCGGTCATGGACTGGATGTTGCCACGGCGCTGGTTCAGATCGCCGATGACTTCGCCCATGTACTCTTCCGGCGTACGGACTTCGACCTTCATGATCGGTTCGAGGATGACCGGCTTGGCCTTCGGGGCAGCTTCCTTGAAGCACATGGAACCTGCGAGCTTGAAGGCCATTTCGGAGGAATCGACCGGGTGCATCTGGCCGTCGGTGACGGTGGCCTTGACACCCACGACCGGGAAGCCGGCGAGGATACCGGATTCCATGGCCTCCTTGACACCGGCCTCGATGGGGCCGATGAATTCGGCGGAGATGTGGCCGCCGGTGACCTGGTTCTCGAACTCGAAGGTCTTGCCCTCGGTGGTGTCGAGCGGCTCGAAGTTCATCAGGACCTTTGCGAACTGGCCGGAACCACCGGTCTGCTTCTTGTGGGTGTAGCCCTGGTCCATGACGGCCTTGCGGATGGTCTCGCGGTAGGCGACCTGCGGCTTGCCCTGGTTGCACTCGACCTTGAATTCACGACGCATACGGTCGACGATGATGTCGAGCTGGAGCTCGCCCATGCCGGCGATCAGGGTCTGGCCGGACTCTTCGTCGGTCGTGACCTGGAAGGTCGGATCCTCTTCGGCCAGCTTGGACAGGGCGATGCCCATCTTCTCCTGATCGGCCTTGGTCTTCGGCTCGACGGCCACCTGGATCACCGGATCCGGGAAGGTCATGGAGTCGAGGGTGATCGGGTCGTTGATGGAGCACAGGGTGTCGCCGGTGGTGACGTTCTTCAGGCCCACGAAGGTGTAGATGTTACCGGCGTCGGCGCGGTCCATCGGGTTTTCCTTATCGGCGTGCATCTGGAAGATCTTGCCGATGCGTTCCTTCTTCTCGCGGGTGGAGTCGAGCACGGAGTCGCCCGGCACGACGGAGCCGGAGTAGACGCGCACGAACACGAGCTTGCCGTAGAACGGGTGGGTGGAGATCTTGAAGACCAGAGCCGAGAACGGATCGGTCTTGACCGGGTGACGGTCGATCTCGACGGACTCGTCGCCGGGCTTGTAGCCCTTGATGGCCGGCACATCCTCGGGGGACGGCAGGTAGTCGACGACACCGTCCAGCATCGGCTGAACGCCCTTGTCCTTGAAGGCGGAGCCGCAGAAGACCGGGAAGGCTTCCTTGGCGATGGTGAGCTTGCGCACGCCGGCGCGGATGTCTTCCTTGGACAGGTCGCCGTCCTCGAAGAACTTGTTCATGAGTTCGTCGTCGGCTTCGGCGGCGGCTTCCACGAGCTTCTCGTGGTACTCCTGGGCCTTGTCCTTGAGATCGTCCGGGATCTCGGTGGTGTCGTACTTGGCGCCGAGCTCCTCGGTGCCGTTCCACACGTAGGCCTGCATCTCGACCAGGTCGACGACGCCGGTGAAGTCGTTCTCGGAACCGATCGGCAGCTGCATCACGATCGGAGCGGCGCCCAGCTTCTCCTTGATGGTGTCGACGGAGTAGTAGAAGTTCGCGCCCAGCTTGTCCATCTTGTTGATGAAGCAGATACGCGGAACGCCGTACTTATCGGCCTGACGCCACACGGTCTCGGACTGCGGCTCCACGCCCTCCTTGCCGTCGAACACGGCAACGGCACCATCGAGCACACGCAGGGAGCGCTCCACCTCGGCCGTGAAGTCCACGTGGCCAGGGGTATCGATGATGTTGATCTGGAACTTGTCCTTGGTGTCGTGGGACTGACGGCTCCAGAAGCAGGTGGTGGCGGCGGACTGGATGGTGATACCACGTTCCTGCTCCTGCGCCATGAAGTCCATGGTGGAGGCGCCATCGTGGGTCTCGCCGATCTTGTAGTTCTTACCGGTGTAGAACAGAATACGCTCGGTAGTGGTGGTCTTGCCGGCATCGATGTGAGCCATGATGCCGATATTGCGGACGTCGTGGAGGTCCGAAATCTCTTCAGCCATCTTTTTCCTTAGTTTGTGCTCAGGGCGAGTGATTACCAACGGTAATGAGCGAAGGCCTTGTTGGCCTCTGCCATCTTATGAGTATCCTCGCGGCGCTTGACAGAAGCGCCGAGGCCGTTGGAGGCGTCCAGGATCTCGTTGGCGAGACGCTCGGCCATGGTCTTCTCACGACGGGCGCGGGAGAAGTCGGTCAGCCAGCGCAGCGACAGGGTGTTGGCGCGGTTCGGCTTGACCTCGACCGGCACCTGGTAGGTGGCGCCGCCGACGCGGCGGGAGCGGACCTCGAGGGACGGGCGGATGTTGTCCAGGGCGCGCTTGAGCACGGCCACCGGCTCCTGTTCGGTCTTCTCCTTGACCATGTCGAGCGCGGAGTAGACGATGTCCTCGGCGATCGACTTCTTGCCGTCAAGCAGAATCTTGTTGATGAGCTGCGCCACCACGGTGGAACCGTAGATCGGATCGGGCAGCACGACGTGCTTCTTGGAAGGTCCCTTACGTGACATATTACTTACTTCGCCTTCTTTGCTCCATACAGGGAACGACCCTGCTTACGGTCCTTGACTCCCTGGGTATCGAGCGCGCCGCGCACGATGTGGTAACGCACACCCGGGAGATCCTTCACACGGCCGCCGCGCACGAGCACGATGGAGTGCTCCTGCAGGTTGTGGCCCTCGCCCGGAATGTAGGCGGTGACTTCGATGCCCGAGGACAGGCGCACACGGGCGACCTTACGCAGAGCCGAGTTCGGCTTCCTCGGGGTGGTGGTGTAGACACGGGTGCACACGCCGCGACGCAGCGGGCTGCCCTTCAGGGCCAAAGTCTTGGACTTCTTCGGCTTTGCCTGACGTCCCTTACGGACGAGCTGTTCGATAGTAGGCAACTTGAATTCTCCGATTCAGTGGTTTCTCTTGCTTTGGTGCGGCCGCCGCACTGCGACCACACTTTTCAACGCACCGTCCGGCATCCGCCTGTCGACGGCACCCGACGAATCGGAAAAGATAGCCCAGTCCACCGGCCCGATGGCCTTCGCCCCTCCCGTCGACGCATTGCTGCGCGCGATCAACGGTTTGAAGGATATCCCAACACGCTCGCCTGTTACATAAGGCGTGCTGTTGGCACACACAAATATCAATATTACGGTTCGACCGGACAACGACGCGCCGGGCCTCAACTCACTGGTTTGGGGACCTCCTGCGCCCTGTACTTCTCCCCTCCTCCCAACGCAACATTCCCGGGAATGCGTCGCGAAAAAGCAAACGCCACACAGCAGGTGCCCCCGCAGAGACTATGTCACACGGGGGCACCGCCAAGGAGGTTACATTATGTTTCTTTTCACCACATGCCGCTTCTGTGTTATCTGTTTCCAGCACACCCTCGTGCTCTTCCATATCCGATGGGAACCTCTAGCGATCCGGCCTCTTTGCCGTATTACCTTACCGCTTTCTGCATTATTAATTATAGCAAAACCGCCCTCGCGAAACGCCCGATACATTAATCGGGAGTAAGCGGGAGCGGCTATGTTATGCGAGGTAGGAAAGGTGAGTGACCGACTGACTGGAGTCGTGCCTTACCCGACCTTTCTCACCATCTCAGGATTTCAGGCAGCGACCTTGGCGGCCTTGTCGGCGTCGAACGGGTGGGCCACGGAAACGGTGCTCTTGGCGGAGCCCTTCTCGCCGTTGTCGGAATCCCAATGAATCTCGTGCCGGTCGTCATGGTTGCGCCACCAGCTGGACAGGATGGAGCCGGAGATGTTGTGCCACACGGAGAAGAACGTGGACGGCACGGCGGCGAGCGGGTTGGACGCGAAGGAGGTCAGGGCCAGCGTGGCGCCCAGGGCGGAGTCCTGCATGCCGACCTCGAACGTGATGGCCTTCTGCTGCGCGTAGCGGAAGCCCTTCGGGTAGATCCTGTACATCAGCTTCGAGAAGCCGAAGCCCAGCGAATAGCCGCACAGGTTGTGCAGGATGACCACCGGGATGGCCATCAGGGAGCTGGCCACGAACAGCTTCGGGCCGTTGGCGGCGACGACCACGCCGATGATGAGCAGGATGGCCACCTGGGAGACGATCGGCAGGGCCACGGTGACCTTCTCGATCTTCTTGCCGAAGACCATGTGGCAGATCACGCCGAGGGCGATCGGGAAAAGCACCACCTTGACGGCATTGAGGAACAGGGATTCGACCGGCACGCTCACATACTGGGAGGCCAACAGCTGCATCAGCAGCGGAATCATGAACGGGGCGCACAGCGTGGAGAGGATGCCGATGGAAACGTCGAGGGCCACGTCGCCACGGGACAGGTAGCTCATCACGTTGGAGGACGTGCCGGACGGGCAGCAGCCCACGAGAATCACACCGACCGCCAAAGGGCCGGACAGGTGGAAGACCGCGCACAGGGCCACGGCGACGAGCGGCATGATGACGAAATGGGCCACCGTGCCGACGATGACCATCATCGGCTGGGTGAGGATGCGCTTGAAATCATCCAACGTCAGGGTCAGACCCATGCCGAACAGCACGATGCCCAGCATATAGCCGGTATACGCCTTGCCCCACAGGCTGGCGGACGGCACGAAATAATTGAAGACCGCCCAGACGATGACGATGACCGTAAACCACTTGGTCAGCCAATCCGCAAAGGCTTTAACCTTTTCCATGGTGTTTCTCTTCCCTTGTTCGGTGTGGGTAACATCGCATGAAACTAGGCGGGTCGCGGTTGATATGAAACATAATGCTCACATTGTGAACGCTCACGTAATCATCTCTGCAATCCCCAGTCGCACCATCACGCCGTTGTGTGCCCTGACTTTTCATCAATCGCCGCACAAGACCCACTCGTCCACATCCCACCATTTGAGACAGCCCACAGCCTGGCCCCAAGAATGAAACCAACCACTTGATTCCATCGCGACACACCGATGAGCACACATCCGAAAAGTTGTGTATAGTATTCACCTGTTGTGCGAATTCAGCTTGCTGAATACGACGCTATGGTGGCCATAGCTCAGTTGGTAGAGCATCTGATTGTGGTTCAGAAGGTCGCGCGTTCGAGCCGCGTTGGCCACCCCAGTAAAACCCTTCCGTTCGCGGAAGGGTTTTGTTTTTCCCTGAATTCCCCGCTCCTGCCGGGAACCACCGCGTTGTACACTCGGGCATATCCAATTCACCGAACATAAGGACAAAAGGTCCGTCATGCTGTCTTTTGAGAACGATTACTCCCGCGCCGCCCATCCCGCAGTCCTTGAAGCCGTGGCTGAAGCCAACAACCATCTGTATCCGGGCTACGGGTCCGACGAACTGAGCGATCAGGCCAAGGCCAAGATCCGCGAGGCCTGCGGCCAGCCGGACGCGGATGTGTGGTTCCTCGTCGGCGGCACGCAGACCAACCAGGTCGTCATCGACACCATCACCCCGGCGTATGCAGGCGTGGTCGCGGTCGCCTCCGGCCATCCGAACGTGCACGAGGCCGGCGCCATCGAGTTCTCCGGCCACAAGGTGCTTACGATTCCCCAGCACAACGGCAAAATGGATCCAACCGAACTGGACGAGTTCTGCAAGACCTTCTATGCGGACGGCAACTACGAGCACATGGTGTTCCCTGGATCCGTGTACGTCTCGCAAAGCACCGAATATGGCACCATCTACTCCAAAGCCGAACTGCAAGCTATCGCCGATGTGGCGCATAAGTACGATATGCCGCTGTTCGTGGATGGCGCGCGACTCGGCTACGCGCTGACCGCCACTGGTTCCGACATGACGCTCACGGATCTGGCGACCATCGCCGACGTGTTCTACATCGGCGGTACCAAGGTGGGTGCGCTGTTCGGCGAGGCCGTGGTGTTTACCAAGCACAACACGCCGAAGCACTTCCTGACCCGCATCAAGCAGCACGGCGCCTTGCTGGCCAAGGGCTTCGTGCTGGGCGCGCAGTTTGACGCCTTATTCACCGACAACCTGTATTTCAAGATTGCCCGCAGCGCCAATGAGGCGGCCGATCGTATTCGCGAGGCCCTGCGCGCCAAGGGCTACATGCTCACTTTCGAAGCGCCCACCAACCAGATTTTCGTGACGATGGATCAGCCGACCATCGACCGTCTGGAGCGCGAGGTCAAGCTCGGCTTTACCGAGAAGGCCGACGACACGCATACCGTGATGCGCATCTGCACCAGCTGGGCCACCACGCATGAAGAGGTCGATCAGCTTATTGAGGTGTTGTAAAACCCTTCGCTAATCTCTCTCCGTCATCGCTTCGCGATGCCAGCTCCCTCATCAGAGGGAGGTTTTTTCGTAGCTCCCGCCGATGAGGGAGCTGGCCGCCGCAGGCGGACTGAGGGAAAGACCTCTCCGCAAACGAGAAGGCTCCTACTCCCCTATCGCCTTGCGTTCCATATCCACGAACTTGTGGACCGAGGCCTCCACGGAATAATGCGCCTTGGTGTATTCGGCGTATTTCTCGCCCCATTCGGCGCGCTCGGCCTGATGTGCGATCCACCAATCGATGCGTCGGGCCAGCAGGGCCGCGTCCCGCACGGGGAACAACGACTCGTCGAGCAGCGCGAACTGGCCGGCCGCCGACAATTCGGACGCGGCGATCACCGGCACCAATCCGCACGCCATCGCCTCGATCACGCTCACCGATTCGATGTCGGCAATCGAACAATGCACGAACAAATCGCCCGAACGCAACAAATCGGGCATATCGGCGTGCTTGTGGAATCCGATATCGGCCTTGCGCGCCAGCAAACGTCCGGCGCGGAACTTGAGATACTGCTTGAGCGGCCCAGTACCGGCGATCACCAGCTGAATATCGCCGGCGTGGCGGGACATCGACACCGCCTTGATCAGCGTAATCTGATCTTTCTCGCTGGCCAGTCGGCCGGAAGCGACGACACGGAACGGCACGGGAGCCGAGGCATCCGGATCGGCCGGCTTCTTCGGCGAATACACCGGTGAATAACCATTGGAAATCACGTGCAACTTGGCTTTATACCCGTGCGCGCGCAACAGGCTCGCGGTCATTTCGGTGGGCACATGGATGTGGTCAATGTGCTTGTACAGCCAGTGCTTGAACAGCCAGTACAGGAAGCTGGAAATACCGGGAATGCGACGTAGCGGGCCGGCCGAATACAGCACGTTCTCCGGCTGCAGGTGGAATCCGGCAGTCACGGGAATGCCCATTTGGTGGGCGACTTTAGCGGCACGACGGCCGAATTTGAACGGCATATAGATATGCACCACATCCACGCCTTGGAAGGCGGTGCGGAACAACGTGTCGCTGGGTTCGGCGAATTGCATGAGCTGCTTGGCGGCCACCCACGAGACGAGCGGCACCTTATTCACGCGCGCCGGATATTCGGGCGCCCCTATACCGACAAGCCTCACATGATGGCCTTGCCGCTCCAATTCCGCAGCCCATTGCAAGGCCGAATTGGAGGTGCCGTTGCCCTGATTGCCCACCGTATCGACCACAAGAGCGATAGTCAGCGGACGATCAATGCTCTCTTCAATCCCGTTTTCGCGCATTGCCTCATCCTAAACCACCGCGCGGCAATGGCGTCGGCCGCGCTGCCTGAACGCGTGTGAAATGGTATGGGCTCCCGCATTTTGCCCAATATTGAATCACGCGCTTCGCAGCGCACGATCGGCGCGGGCCACGGCCTGGAACAACTCGGCGGTGTGCTTGAGCAGACTGATGCGCACCCAGCCTTCGCCCGCCTGACCGAAGCAGACCCCCGGCATCAGCGCCACGCCGGCCGTGTTGAGCAGCCAATCCACGAATGCGGCGGAATCGCCATGCCACCGCACCGGCACGCGCGCCCACGCGAACAGGCCGCCTTGGGCCTCGGCCACCGGCAGACCAGCCTGGGTAAACCCGTCACGCACCACTTCAAAACGATGCTGATATTGCACAGCCAGCAGCTTCACCGTGCTCTGATCGGATTCCAGCGCCACCGCACCGGCCTGCTGAATAACGCTGGAAGCCAACACCGCAGTCTGCCGGTGTACGGCTTTGACGGCAGAGAGGACTTCGTCGTTGCCCGCCACGAATCCACCGCGCCAGCCGGCCACCATATACATCTTGGACAGCGAGCCAAGTTCCAGCGCCACGTCCAGCGCGCCCGGAGTCTCCAGCAGGCTCAGCGAGCGCACGTCGCCGAATTCAAGCCCCGCATAGGCGAAATCGTTAAGTACGATGAATCCGTATTGCTTGGCCAGGCGCATGGCCGTCTCATACAGTTCGGGTGTTGCGGCCGCGCCGGTCGGATTGTTGGGATAGTTCAGAATCAGCAGTTTGGCGCGAGTCCATAGCACTGGGTCCACCGCATCCAAGTCGGGCAGGAATCCGCGGCTCGGGTCAGCGGGAATCGTCTCGAACTGGCCACCGGCCACTACTGTTGAGCCCTCGTACTGCGGGTAATACGGGTCAACCGCCACCACCGTATCTCCCGGATCGACCAGCGCCTGGATGACGGTGGTGATGCCGACGGACGAGCCGGAAGTCGCCAGCAGCTGGGTGACGGGGTCCACGGTGACGTTGTGCTGGCGCGAATACCAGCCGGCAATCGCATTCAGATATTCCGGAAGCCCATCAAATGGCGGGTACCGGAACAGGGAAGGATTGTGGGAAGCGTGAGAAAGCGCGTCCTGTACAAAGGATGGCGGCCAGCCATCGGGATTCCCTTTGCTCAAGTCGATGATATCCTTGCCAGCGGCGACGGCTGCTGCAGCGCGTGCGTCCGCCTCAGCAAAAGGATTGCCGGGCAGACTAGCCGCCCGTCGAGAAATCAGAGCCGCGTTCGACGTCGGCATGTCGCCCTCCCCCTTCGACTATTGCCAGCGTGCCGGCTTGTAGCCTGAAACGCCGGAACCGACACGCCGCTATTCGCTATATGTCGCATCCAAAAATATTGGCCCGACCGCCCCATACTTCATCGGCCGGTGATTGCTAAGGTACGACGGCTCTGTTACACACGCAATGGCGTGTCTATACGCAGTATTTATGGCGGGTTACGGGCATCTGAATCTTCATGGGGCGGTAACCTGCCCATGGGGCGGTATTTACCCCATGGGGCGGTAAGGCAAAACGGCTTAATTCCGCGGTTTCACAAAACCAACAAACCGCCCCATGGACTCATTACCGCCCCATGAAGCCGGATATTCCGCCCGTAATTTTGGCCGCGCGAGGCACTCCGCTCACGCGACATACCGAAATCATCGCGTCATGGCAGAATGTGGGTATGACTGAAAACGCCGTGAATACTGCCGTGACTTCCACCTCCTCTCCCGCAATTCCCGCCGAGACTTCCGCCGTTCCCCCCGCAACTCGCGCAGCCAACCGCCCGCTGGGCACACCGCTGGGCAAGCACCCCACCCGCGTGCTGTTTTTGGGCGCTGGCGAGCTGGGCAAGGAGGTCACACTTGAACTCATGCGACTGGGCGCATGGGTGTGTGCTGCTGACTCTTATGCCGGCGCTCCGGCCCAGCAGGTAGCGCATGAATACCGCGCGTTGGATATGGCGAATGCCGCCGAATTGCAGGCATTGTTCGATGAAATCAAGCCGGACATCATCGTGCCCGAGGTAGAGGCCATCGCCACCGATGTGCTGGCCGGTGCTGCGGCCGCGGGCGCCCATGTGGTGCCGAGCGCCGAAATCGCCGCGATCTGCATGGATCGGGAGCGTCTGCGCGTACTGGCCCACGAAGAATTGGGCCTGCCGACCACGCCGTACCGTTTCGCCGGCTCGCTGGAAGAGCTGCGCGCCGGAGCTTCGGAAGTCGGCTATCCGTGCGTGGTCAAGCCGGTGATGAGCTCGTCTGGTCACGGCCAGTCGGTGGTGCGTTCCGCCGACGCCATCGATGCCGCTTGGACCGAAGCGCAGGAGGGCCGCCGCGCCGCCGATGAGGGCGATGTGTCGCGCGTGATCGTTGAGGCGCTTGCCCCGCTGGAGCGTGAGCTGACGGTACTGACCGTTTCTTCGTCCGCCGGCATTGTGACGTGCGCGCCGATCGGCCAACGTCAGGAGTCCGGCGATTACCGCGAGTCCTGGCAGCCGGCTACCGAGCCCGATGGTGAGGCCGAGCGGGCGCGCGACATCGCGCGGGCCGCCGTCGAGGGTCTGGTGGCCAGGGCCCGGGCGACCGGCGAAACCGGTTGGGGCGTATTCGGCGTGGAATTGTTCGTGCTCACCGACGGCTCGATCCTGTTCAACGAGGTCTCCCCGCGCCCGCACGATACCGGCATGGTGACGATGGCCTCCCAGCGGCTGAGCGAGTTCGCGCTGCACGCCCGCGCGATTCTCGGCCTGCCGATCACCCCCGAGCATGTGGCGCTCACGATTCCGGCCGGCTCGGTGGCGGCAAGCCATGCGATTGTGGTGGCCGGCGACGGTGAGGCCGAGTTCACCGATGTGGCCGCTGCTCTGGCCGAACCCGGCACGGACCTGCGCATTTTTGCCAAGCCCGAAGTGCATGGCCACCGTCGTATGGCCGTGGCACTGGCCGTCGGCGAGTCCGAAGCCGACGCCCGTGCCAAGGCCGGCCGTGTTGCCGATGCGTTGACGATTACCGTGGAGTAGTCCACGGCCTGATCAGCTCAGCATGGCCTCAATATTATTGCCGTCCGGGTCGTGGATGAACGCGGCGTAATACGTGGGGCCATAGTTCGGGCGCGGGCCCGGAGCGCCGTTGTCGGTACCGCCAGAGGCGAGACCGGCCTCATGGAACGCCTTGACGGCGGCCTCATCCTTGGCGCGGAACGCCACATGAGACGGCACCACCGGGTTGCCGTCCTTCGGAGACTCCAGCCAAACGCTGTCGCCATCCTCGTCATTGGCAAAGCACACGGCGGTCGGGTACGCCACTTTCTTGACGTAACCCAGCGGGGCCAGCAGCTTCTCGTAGAAATCCGCGTACTGTGCGGCGTCGGAAACAAACAAACCAATATGGTCAATCATGACGAACCTCCTTGCACCATTTCGTCACTCCCATTATCGTGCGTGCGCGGCCGTACACTCACGTTTTGTCTATTGACGAACATCTGAGTGTCCGCGTGCTTGCGTAGATACTGTTACTCCGAACGACTATGCGACCGGCAATGAGTCGATTGTCGGACCAATACCGTCCGCCTCCGCCATCCCAACAGCGTATGGCCGTTCGATGCAGCGACGTATGATGCGCTGGCCGCATCGTAGCGTCATGCTGAGTGTTGTTGTAGCCCTCGATTGGTACCCTTTTACCGTTAGTTCACCCAGAAATTCCACTCCTGAAAGGTGAGTCATGGAGAAGCTGGAAAAGCTCTACGAGGGCAAGGCCAAGCAACTGTACGCAACCGACGATCCAGAGGTTCTGTGGGTCGAATACAAGAACACCGCCACCGCTGGCGATGGTGAAAAGAAGGAAGACTTCACCGGCAAGGGCCGCCTGAATAACCTCATCACCACCATCATCTTCGACCTGCTCAAGAAGCGCGGTATCGACAGCCACCTCATCAAGCGAGTGAACGACACCGGCCAGCTGGTGCGCAAGGTGAACATGTTCCCGTTGGAGATCGTGCTGCGCAACGTGGCCGCCGGCCACTTCTGCTCCCGTCTGGGCGTGGAGGAAGGGCTGCCGCTCAAGGAGCCGGTGCTTGAGTACTTCCTGAAGAACGATGATCTGCACGATCCGTTCGTCAACGACGATGACCTGGTGGCCCTCGACGTATGCACTCGCGAGGATCTCGCCGAGATCGCCCCGCTGGCCCGCAAGATCAACGAGGCCCTGATCGAGATCTTCGCCAAGATCGACGTCAAGCTGGTCGACTTCAAGATCGAAATGGGCCGCGCCACCGACGGCACGCTGCTGTTGGCCGACGAGATCACCCCGGATTCCTGCCGTCTGTGGGACCAGAAGGACCACTCCGGTAAGGTCGAGCACCTTGACAAGGACCTGTTCCGCCGTGGTCTCGGCAGCATCATCCCGGCCTACGAAGAGATCGAGGAGCGCCTCGCCGAACTCGCCAAGTCCGAAGGCATCGAAGTCGCCGAATAAGTCGTTTAGGTGCAGGTAGCAGAACATACAGCTGGCTCCCCTCTCTGAGGGGAGCTGTCGCCGATAGGCGACTGAGGGGAGGTCAAGACGTTCACCGCCATGACAACTCCCCTCAGTCAGCTCCGCTGACAGCTCCCCTCAGAGAGGGGAGCCAAGTTCTTTTACCGCACTTCTTCAATTTTTCAATAATTTCAAGAAAGGATTTCCATGGTTTTTCGCGTGTACGTGGAAAAGAAGCCCGGCTTTGATGTCGAAGCCCAGCAGCTTGCGGGCGAACTGCGCACAATCCTCGGACTGAACGGCCTCAAGGCCCTGCGCATCGTGAACCGCTATGACGTCGAAGGCATCTCCCAGGAGCTGTTCGACCAGACCGTGCCCACCGTGTTCAGCGAACCCCAGGTGGACAATGTGGCCTACGACCTGCCCGACTTCGCCGGAGCCAAGGTCTTCGCCACCGAGTTCCTGCCCGGCCAGTTCGACCAGCGCGCCGACTCCGCCGCCGAATGCATCCAGCTCATCTCCCAGGGCGAGCGCCCGACGGTCCGCTCCGCCAAGCTGTACGCGCTGGAGGGCGAACTGACCGATGCCGACGTGGACGCCATCAAGCGTTACGTGATCAACCCCGTCGAGGCCCGCGAGGCCGGACTGGAAACCAAGGAGACGCTGAAGGCGCAGGCGCCGGTGCCGGGCAAGGTCGAGACGCTCACGGGATTCAACGAGATGGACGCCGAGGCCGGTCAGCGGTTCATCGACGAGCGCGGTCTGGCCATGGACCTGGCCGACCTCGAATTCTGCCAGAAGTACTTCAGCGAGGAGGGCCGCGAACCCACCATCACCGAGATCAAGGTGATCGACACCTACTGGTCCGACCACTGCCGTCACACCACGTTCGGCACTGAGCTGGACGAAGTGACCATCGATGACGCCACCGTCAAGGCCGCCTTCGAGCGTTATCTGGCGATGCGCCACGAGCTCGGCCGCGACGCCAAGCCCGTCTGCCTCATGGACATGGGCACCATCGGCGCCAAGTGGCTCAAGAAGAACGGCATCCTTACAGGCCTTGACGAGTCCGAGGAAATCAACGCCTGCACCGTCAAGATCAAGGTTGACGTGAACGGCCACGACGAGGACTGGCTGTTCCTGTTCAAGAACGAGACCCACAACCACCCCACCGAAATCGAACCGTTCGGCGGCGCGGCCACCTGCATCGGCGGCTGCATCCGCGATCCTTTGTCCGGCCGCTCCTACGTGTATCAGGCGATGCGCGTCACCGGCGCCGCGGACCCGACCGTGCCGGTCTCCGAGACGCTGGAAGGCAAGCTCCCCCAGCGCAAGCTCGTGACCACCGCCGCAGCCGGCTACAGCTCCTACGGCAACCAGATCGGTCTGGCCACCGGTCAGGTCGACGAGATCTACCACCCCGGCTACGTGGCCAAGCGCATGGAGGTGGGTGCGGTCGTGGCCGCCACCCCGGCCGACCATGTGCGCCGCGAAACCCCCGCGCCCGGGGACAAAATCATCCTCTTGGGCGGCCGCACCGGCCGTGACGGCATCGGCGGCGCCACCGGCTCGTCCAAGGCGCACAATGTGGAGTCCCTTGAACTCGATGGCGCCGAGGTGCAGAAGGGTAACGCTCCGGTGGAGCGCAAGCTGCAGCGTCTGTTCCGCCGCGGCGATGCCTGCCGTCTGATCAAGCGCTGCAACGACTTCGGCGCGGGTGGCGTGTCCGTGGCGGTCGGCGAGTTGGCCGACGGCCTGTTCGTGGACCTCAACACCGTGCCCAAAAAGTACGAGGGCCTGGACGGCACCGAGCTGGCCATCTCCGAATCCCAGGAGCGCATGGCCGTGGACGTGGCCGCCGAGGACGTGGACGAGTTCCTGGCCTACGCCCGCGAAGAGAACCTCGAAGCCACGGTGATCGCCACCGTGACCGAGGACCCGCGCATGGTGATGACCTGGAACGGCGACAAGATCGTGAATCTGTCCCGTGAGTTCCTGGCCTCCAACGGCGCTTCCAAGCACCAGACCGTGCATGTCGAGGCACAGCAGTCCTACGAGACCCCGTGGGGCGAAGGCACGCTGGCCGAGCGCATGAACGAGCTGGTCACCGACATCAACGTGGCCTCCAACAAGGGCCTTTCGGAGCGCTTCGACTCCACCATCGGCGCGGGCACCGTGCTCATGCCGTTCGGCGGCAAGCGTCAGCTCACCCCGAACATGGCCATGGTCGCCAAGCTGCCGGTGTTCGGCGAGACCACCACCGCCTCGGCGATGGCGTGGGGCTTCAACCCGTACATCATGTCCAAGAACCAGTTCACCGGCGCCTACCTGTCCGTGGTCGAGTCGCTGGCCAAGCTGGTCGCAGCCGGCTTCGAGCATGAGAAGGCCTACCTGAGCTTCCAGGAGTACTTCGAGAAGCTGCGCGACGAGCCGGAACGCTGGGGCAAGCCGGCGGCCGCCGTGCTCGGCGCGCTGATGGCCCAGGTGGACCTGGGCGCCGGCGCCATCGGCGGCAAGGACTCCATGTCCGGTTCGTTCGAGGATCTCGACGTACCGCCGACGCTGATCTCCTTCGCCGTGGCCGTGGGCAACATGAAGCGCGCCACCTCCCCCGAGTTCAAGGACGCCGATCACCGTATCGTGCGCATCGCACCGCGCTACCTGGCCGACGGCCTGACCCCGGACAAGGATGCGCTGCTTGAGGTGTTCTCCGTGATCGAGGAGCTCACCGACTTCCACGATGCCCTGGCCGTCTCTACGCCGGGCTATGGCGCCACCGCCGAAGCCCTGTTCAAGATGACGCTCGGCAACCGCATCGGCGTGACCCTGAACAACAGCATCGCCGTGGACGACCTGTTCACCCCGGCATACGGTTCGTTCATCGTCGAGCTGGCGGACGATGCCAAGCTTCCGGCCGTCTCCAATTTGGTCGAGATCGGCGAAATCGGCACCACCACCTCCGAGTACGTGTTCAAGGCCGCCGGCGAGACGCTGGACCTGGACGCTGTGCAGGAAGCTTGGGAGTCCGGCATCGAATCCGTGTTCCCATACCGTTCCAAGGGCGAGGACAAGGGCGCGACCGTCGAGACCATCGACTTCCACGCGCCGAAGAAGACCGTGTACGTCGGCTCTTCCGTGGCCAAGCCGCATGTGGTGATCCCGGTGTTCCCGGGCAACAACTGCGAGTATGATTCCGCCGCCGCCTTCGAGCGCGCCGGCACCGACGTGACCACGCTGATCATCAACAACCTGACGCCGGCCGCCGTCGCCGAATCCACGCAGGCGTTGGTCGATGAGATCAACAAGAGCCAGATCGTGATGATCCCGGGCGGCTTCTCCGGCGGCGACGAGCCGGACGGTTCCGCCAAGTTCATCACCGCGTTCTTCCGCGCGCCGGCCGTCACCGAGGCCGTGCGTGACCTGCTGAAGAACCGCGATGGTCTGATGCTCGGCATCTGCAATGGCTTCCAGGCGCTCGTCAAGCTGGGTCTGGTGCCGTACGGCGACATCGTGCCGATGACCGACGCCTGTCCGACGCTGACCTTCAACACCATCGGCCGCCACCAGAGCCGACTGGTCCGCACGCGCGTGGCCTCCGACCTCTCACCGTGGCTGTCCAAGACTTCGGTCGGCGACATCCACACCGTGGCCATCTCCCACGGCGAGGGCCGCTTCGTGGCCTCCGACGAGGTGCTCGCCCAACTCAGGGCCAACGGCCAGATTGCCACGCAGTACGTGGACGAGACCGGCACCCCCGGCATGGATCTGGACGTGAACCCGAACGGCTCGCTGCTCGCCATCGAGGGCATCACCAGCCCGGACGGCCGCGTGTTTGGCAAGATGGGTCACTCGGAGCGTTCCGGCAACGGCCTGTACGTCAACGTGCCCGGCAACAAGTACCAGCCGATCTTCGAGGCCGGCGTGGAATACTTCGCCGCCTGATAATCGGCGCGTATCGCGTCTGATACGGCACACAGGGAAGGAACTCTCGGGTTCCTTCCCTTTTTGTTCATGCCGGTCATGGGCTAAGGTTGGGGTGTTCGCACTACCGAATCCGCCGCTGAAAGGACCTGTCGTCATGCCGATCAACGAGGCATTGTTCGCCGCGATGAAGGCCGCCAGCTACATCAAGCCCAACGCGGGCAAGTCGTACAAATTGCAGCGCGTGGCGGAAGAGCTTATCGCCAAGCAGGCACCCGCCAATCCGAAATGCCGTGTCGAGGACGCCTTCGCGCCTATGGCGGATGGATATGCCGTACCATTGCGAGTGTTCACGCCGCTGGTCGCCTATGGAGCGCCCCTGCCCGAAGCCCTGGAGGAATCTTCCGCCAATGGCACGCCAGTGGCCTCGGCAATATCCGCGATTCTGCCCGCCGTATTACCCAAAGTCCTACCCAAAATACCCATCAAGGAAAGCACGTCGAGCGGCAACACCGACGGTATTTCCGGCAATGCCAACACGGAACTTCCCTCAGTCACGCCGCGTGGCACGATCCTGTTTTTCCACGGTGGCGGTTGGACCACAGGCGGCATCAACCTGTACACGCAGGCTTGCGCGCATATGGCCGTACGTCTGCAACGCCGTGTGATCTCGGTCGAGTACCGGCTGGCTCCTGAATACCGCTTCCCTACTGCTGTTGAGAATTGCTATGAAGTGGCCCGGCAGCTGTTTGCTGGGAAATTGCCGATTTCCGGGGTGGGCGGCGGTACTGTTGCCGCCGTTGACCATCACCAGTCGGCTGCGCCGACAGCCCCCGCCGGCGGGGGCGATATATCTGCGACAATCCCAGCACCGGATCCCGACAGCATCGTGCTGTTCGGCGACAGCGCCGGCGGCAATCTTGCGGCCGCCGTCTCGCTCATGGCCCGCGACCGCGGCGAGTTCATGCCGCGCACGCAGATGCTGCTCTACCCGGTAGTCGGCAACGACTACAATCCCGAGACCAGCCCATTCGAATCGGTGCGGACCAACGGCACCGACTACATCCTCACCGCACAGGACATGGCCGACTACATCGACATGTACCGTTCGTCCGTGGCCGACCTGACCAATCCGTATTTCGCGCCGCTCACCGCGTATGACCTGAGCAATCAGCCGCGCACGCTGGTGTTGTCCGCCGAATACTGCCCGCTCAGAGACGAGGACGAAGCGTACGCCCGTCGTCTGCAATTGGTGAACGACAACGTCTCCTGTTACAGGATTCACGATGGCATCCACGGCTACCTACTCAACACGTCGGCCGTGGGACTGGTGGCCACCACCTACCGAATCATCGAGCATTTCCTCGACGGCACACCGCTGGAACCGGCTCCCGGTACCGGCACCACCGCCAACGCACCGGAGGGAGGCGACGCGTGGCAAGACGTACTTGGTACCGACTAGACAACATCGGCAAGTTCTACTCCTCCCAGGCTGGCCGCTCCTCGCAGACCGTGTTCCGCTATTCGGCTGAGCTGGAGGACGACATCGCCCCGGACATCCTGCAGCACGCGCTCGACCATGCCATCGCCCAGTTCCCGAGCTTCAACGTGCACCTGCTCAACGGCATGTTCTGGCATTACCTCGAACAGTCAGACGGCCGGCCGCTGGTGGAGCCGGAACATCTGCCGATATGCTCGCGACTGCATTACGGGCCCAAAAGCATGCTGTTCCGCGTGAGCTATTTCTGCAATCGTGTCAATCTCGAGGTCTCGCACATCATTTCGGACGGTCGCGGCGCCATCAACCTGTTCAAGTCACTGCTGCACGCCTACATCGCCGAGCGGTACGACGTGCCGGGCGTGCCTTCGGATTACGACGGTTCGGATAGCGACAAAGCCGAAAACAGCTTCGACAAATATTACGAGAAAGACAAGGCCGGTGCCGCGCCCGGCACGAAGATCTACCGGCTGTCCGGCCCTATCGACCGGGACGCGCCCACGTTCATGGAATATCATGTCAGCGCCAGCAAGGTGCTTGGTGCAGCACATCAGTGCGGAGTGAGCCTCACCTCCTACCTCATCGCCGCGATACTGTGCGCGATTCGCGACGTCATGCCCTCGCGCGCCCGCAATCGCGCGATTCGCGTGGATATTCCGGTCGACTTGCGCGCGTTCTTCAGGTCGGAGACCGTGCGCAACTTCTACGGCATGACTTACGTGGCGTACACGCCGGCCGATATCGAAGCCGATGAGGACTCCGCGAAAACTTCCGCAACGAGCCCAGACGTGACCGGCAACGGCCAGCAGTCCGCCGCCCGCACCGCGCACGGCAACGGTATGGGTGGGTTGCTGACCGATGAACCGTTGGCCGACATCGCCCGCCATGTGCAGGAGCAGCTCGGCCATGCCACCAGTCGCGAGCGCGTCGAATCGCATATGAACCGCATGATTGCGCTGGAAAAGAATCCGGTGCTGCGTCTCGCGCCCTCCCCTGCCAAGGACTGGGTGCTGGAGCTGGCCCGGTTCATCACCGACCGCGAAACCACGACCACCGTCTCGAACCTTGGCTGAGTCACCTTGGACGAACGACTCGCGCGCCATGTGCGTTCGGTGAGCTTCCTCACCACACCGGCCAGCCTTAATTTCACGGTCTGCTCGTTCGGCGACGACCTGAGCATCGGCATCTCCACCATCTACCATGATCTGAACGTCATCAAGAACCTGTGTCGGATTCTCGCCACGCAGGGCATCAGCGGCCGTATGAACATCGCTGGCGTGCATGTGGAGAAAGGAGCGTCGGCATGAAGCATTGCGATGCCTGCAGCGTCGATTTCACCGGCGATATGGCCCGTTGCCCGCTCTGCCAGAACGAATTGCACGGCGAGGCCTCTCCCGCCGCATTCCCCGCGCAGCAGATCTATCTGCGTCCGAGGCGTCTGACGGTGGAGATCATCACGTTCGTCGCCGGTGCGATCCTGTTGCTGCTCGGGTTCTTCGCCTATCTGTGGTCGTGGCCGGCGCCGATCGTCGGCGCTTCGGCGGCCGCGCTGATCATCAGCGTGTTGTTCGTCAACAGTGCGATTCTGCACGCGCCACGGCCGCTTCGACTCATGTTTCGATATTTCTATATCATGCTGGCGATTGCGCTGGTCTGGTTTGTCGCGACGATGAATCATGTCGTCACCATGTTCGTCATACCGATCACGTGTCTGGTTTCGCTGGTCTTTGACGTGGTGCTGCTTATCGTGCTGCGGACCAAGGCCATTGACCAGTACGCCAAGTATCTGGCGTTCGACATCGTCGCTGGTCTGCTGCCTCTGACGTTCATTCCGCTCGGCTGGGCTCCGTGGGATGTGCTGGTGATGGTCAGCGGGCTGGTCTCCCTGCTGGTGCTGCTCGGCCTGCTCGTCTTCGCCCGCCGTCAGCTCTTCTCGGAATTCGGCAAACAGTTCTCGGCCTGATTGCCTCGTGCGCTCAATCGCCCGATTTAGGATGGAAACCATGAGCGAACATGTGGAGCATGGGTTTGGGCCGGTGTGGGATGGTGAGTCCCGGGCTTTGATTTTGGGATCGATGCCGAGTCCGAAATCCCGAGCGGCGGCGTTTTACTATATGCATCCGCAGAACCGGTTTTGGCCGGTGATGCAGGCGCTGTTTGCCAACTCCGCTGATCCTGCCGACGCTGTCGGCGATTCACCTGAGTCCCGTCGTGCGTTTGCTCTGCGCCACCACATTGCGTTATGGGATGTCATTGCTTCTTGCGATATCACCGGAGCCAGCGATGCCAGCATCCGCAATGCCGCGCCCAACGACTTGACACCAATCTTGCGCGGAGCTCCAATCGCCCACATCTTCACAACCGGCGCGAAATCAGCGCAACTTTACCGCAAACTTATCGAGCCGCGCCTGACCGAAGCCGGTATCGCCATCGGCATGACCCAACTGCCCTCCACCAGCCCAGCCAACGCCTCAATGCGTTTGCCGGACCTTATCACCGCCTATCGCGAAGCTTTTCAAAAGGCAAACGTACTAGAGAATGCGTATTGGAAAAACTAAAAGTAGATACCTAAAAGTATGGCGAGACCATCAATCTCGGACGGCAAACCCAGCATCACGAATCCTATCTTGCATCTCATTGGCAATAGCAATACAGCGCGCCCGCGAAATACCAGCCTTCACACCGACACCAGTCAAATCCGCAACAGTGATGTTCTTCCCCTTTCCGTTCACCGAAGTAGTGTGCTCGCCGTTGATTCCAGGGTTTTCCGTTAAATCATATCCAGGCGACAATCTCCACGCTTGGCGAGAACGATCATAGAGATAAGAGAAATTCTTCGCATGATCGTCGCGGTTTCCGATGAACACGTTAAAGCACATGAGACGGTACAACCGCTCGCACTCCTCTGCGCTGTTGCACACACGCATAGTCAGCCGCATCAATAGTCCGTAATCCAAATTGGGAATACGATGCGACGTTTCCAGCAATCCGCCGGCGGAAATCATATGCACCTTATGTTCGGTGCCATCGTCATCCCGTGTACGGTCAAACCGCCGGACACCGAAATATCCAGAACATTGCGCTGATGCGAACAAACGAGTTTCCGGCATATCAATGCCGCACTCGCGCGCAAGTACAGAAATTTGATACTCCTGTTCTCCGATATTCGCCGAGTCTACGGATGAGGGGAATTTGATAATCCATTCTTCTCCATCAACCTCAGTCAGAATTTTCGGCCGCGCGCCACCGGACGAGCCACCAAGTGCAAAAAGCTGATCCAAATCCTCAGAAAAATCAGTTTCCAGAAGATTCGCGCACTCTCTCGCTATATCGTCCAAGTCGGTAGCTGCAACGCTATTTTCAATAACCGCTGCTGGTTCATATTCCAAGGCTCCCATGCCGCTTGATCCCACAATGGACAGCCTCGTCAAGGTTCCGATAGAGTAAGGGTCTATTCCTCTCTGGCGCAGAAGACGATCCGTGAGCAAACGCCCCCACCCGTCTGGCATACTGTCATCGAACACCCCAAACAAACCATGCAGTGGATCTCTTTTGGCGACAAAGACCCCCTCACGTAATGGCAGACTCAGCGGACTTATGCTGAATCCACTGGACAACCACGAGCTTTCGTACGAGAACGCCACTGTTTTTGCCGGCGACAGCGTCAGCGAGCCAACAATTTCACCATCCAAAAACACCCGTACCCGATCAACCGATAAATCCAACGGTACTGTCTCGCTCATCGCGCTTCCCTCTCCCGCGCAGCAATGACATCATCGATAGTTGCATAGTACGGCTGTGAAAACAGTGTCTCAAAATCCTGCTCGCAACTCAGCACAAACGCGATATTGATGAGCGCCGTCAACGAAATTTCGTGCTGCTGCTCGAACCGTCTGATTGAGCCAAGACTCACACCGGATTTTCTAGCCAGAGCCGTTTGCGATAACTTATGCTCTTTGCGCCTGGCAACCATGCGTTCGGCAATCGCAGCCGAAACATCCCCAGGCATAGGCTCATCTAACAAAGAAAACATACTAATATACTAGCAATTTCGGCCCAAGAAGCCAATAACTACTCATATTTTAGTAGTTATCGATTGCGGCAAGTTGGTCACAGGACTACAACCGGCGTGTCGCAGTAGCCGCCAATTTGCGTCCAAGCGGGGTTGAGCTGCCTCAATAAGAATTGTTAACGCTCACGACTGGCTATGGAAAGACGGCGGTGGCGATTGGTCAGTAAGGAGCACATATGCAGTATCGCAATGTTGGCAAGTCGGGACTGAGGATCAGTGAGGTCGCGCTGGGCAGCTGGGTCACGGATCTCAAGGGCATAGCGGCCGAGGATATGGCCAAGTAGACCGTGAAGCTCGCCTACGATTCCGGCGTCACCTTCTTCGACTGCGCAGACGCCTATTCGGGCGGCGCGGCCGAACGCTTCCTCGGCGAGACGCTGAAGCAGTATGAGAGACCTGGTCGCCCAGGGCAAGGTGCTGTACTACGGCGTCTCCGAAGAGTGGGGTTCGGCTCGCCTCGAGGAAGCCCGGCGCATCATCGACCGCTACAACCTGTACCCGATCACCGTGGTTCAGCCGCAGTACAACCTGAACGACCGTTACATCGAGCACGAGATCATGGGCACCTGCCGCAAGCTCGACATCGGCATCATCACCTTCTCCCCGCTCGCACAGGGTCTGCTGACCGGCAAGTACCGCAAGGGTCAGCCGCTGTCGGCCGGTTCTCGCGCCACGTGGGCTGACGAATCTGAGACCTCCTCCAACGGGAGCGATTGTTAAGCACCGAAATCGGTATCGCCTTGGACTTCGGCCTGAGCGATGGCGGTTTCGGCGTTTTTTGCTGTTTGCTTGATGACTTGGTTGTAACCGGTCAGGGCCGCGAACGGCATGAACTGGGCGGCCCGCTGGTGACGAGACATATGCGGATGCTTGCGTGATTGGTGGTGTGGCAGGTTGATGATGTCGTCGTATGCATGGGTTTCTTGCAGGGTCATGCGCGATGGCCTCCGATCTGACGGTTGCGGTCCTGACCGGTGGCGCCGTCTTCCATATCCATGGCTTTGATGACGGCGTTGCGGCCGAATTTACGTTTCACATCCAGCAGCGCACGCTGGATATCATGCTCTCGAGCCAACGTCTGTGCGGCGGCATCGTCCCCACAAGCCGGCATACGCCCGCTTCCGTCGCCACCGGATTCCGTGCTATCACAGTCATATCGCATATCGCCATCATCACCGAACAAATCAAGCTGCTCATAGCGTTTGCCCGCCGCCAGTTCTTTGGGCGTGGCCACATCATCGGCAACAACTGTGAGTCGACGCACCAGCAACCGCGCATCCACAATACGCTCGTACAGCATGGTCATCGCCTCGCGAATACGTGCGGCAGACGACGTAAAATCGCCCAATCCAATCGACCCCACGGCCGACTTAGGCACCCGACGACCGAAACGGTCAACGGTCACCGGCCCTTGATAGGTCTTTGCCGCGCGTTCGGCGGCACGCCTCATCGCCCGGTCTGCGCATGAATCAAGCTTCGAAGCATCGAGACTGCCAATGTCATAGCCGACCGCCAGTGTCAGCCGATTCGTCATCACCCCCTTATCGACCAAATCGAGGGCGAGCGCATCGGCCATCTCCTTGGCGATCAGCCGAGCCGTATGCCAATCGGCGGGCCCGGTGAGCACCTGCCCGCTGCTGATGCTGTGCGCACCTGGCTCATAGGATCGGATATCCGCGATTTCGCACGGCTCCCAGCCCCACGCATGGTCGATGAGCAGTTCGGCATTCACGCCGAACATGCGATACAGCAGGTCTTCGTTGTAGTAATCCGAAGCACGACCCACCGAACATCGGGCGATATCGCCCATGGTCATCAGTCCGGCATGCTCGAGCTTCTTGGCATAGCCGCGCCCAACCCGCCAAAAATCGGTGAGCGGACGATGATCCCAGAGCAGCCGACGATATGACATTTCATTCAGTTCGGCCACGCGCACGCCGTCCTTGTCGGCGGGCATGTGCTTGGCGACGATATCCATGGCGACTTTGGCCAGATACATGTTGGAGCCGATGCCGGCAGTGGCGGTGATGCCGGTTTCATCGAGAATTTCGCGCACGATGGTTCGCGCCATGGCATGCGGCCCCATACCCAGCGAGCGCAGATATGGCGTGACGTCGATGAACACCTCGTCAATCGAGTAGACATGGATGTGCTCGGGTGCGGCGTATTTGAGGTAGATGCCATATACCTGCCCGCTGACCTCCAAATAGTGCGCCATGCGCGGCTTGGCGATGACCATCGAGGCTTTGAGTCTCGGCGAGCGTTCCAGGTCGCGCGCATCGCAGGACTCCCCGATTAATCGGCCGCCGGGAGCATGGACCGCGCGCTCGATGTTGACTCCATTCAGGCGCTGTTTTACCTCGAATAGCCGCGCACGACCGGGAATGCCATAGTTCTTCAGCGAGGGTGAGACCGCCAAACATATTGTCTTATCGGTGCGGGTTTCATCGGCCACCACCAGATGCGTGGTCAACGGGTCGAGCCCACGAGCCGCGCACTCCACCGAGGCATAGAAGGACTTGAGATCAATGGCAATATAGGTATGCTCGCGTTGCGTCGATACCGTTCCGCTGCCCATCGCCATCACCTCCTTACCACCGCCGGCCCGACCAGCATATCAATACGGTCGAACATTTGTTCGATACAACATGCCTGTTCGAAGCTGCCGAAATCGACGCACGCAACGCGCCCAAGCATGCTCTTCACCCACACCACACGCGCAGCGGCAGAGCAGCGGCAGAGCAGCGGCATGCATGCGTACCATGGGAATATGAAGAAAAGCATTACGGCAGACAGCGATTTTGCGGCGTGGGCGGCAGCCCGATCCCAGAAAACGAATCGATCACTGGCAGGAGCCCGCCTCGCGATTCCGGAGCCGCAGAAGCATGCCGAAATCAAGTCTCAGGCCCAGCAATGGGGCATGACCGTCGAAGATGCCACGATGACCGACGGGCACAGCGAGGAATTCCTATGTGACGGCACACAAAGCATTGATTCCATTGCCGACATGCGCACGGCAAGTGGGCTGGAGGCAATGGAGTACGCGGAACAGCACATGCCGGTATTACGCGACACCATGGATGACCTCACCACCCGCGTCGATTTCTCAGGCACTCGTATTGCCGTCTGCCTGATACTGGAGCCAAAAACCGCGATTCTGCTGCGCAAGCTTAAGGCCGCCGGCGCAATCGTCGGCGTATATTGCGGCCCGGATTCCACGGATCCCCGAGTGGCGGAACAGCTGCGCCGAGAAGGAATCACGGTCGAATCCAGCCGAGCCTGGACCGCGGAACAGGCGCACGAGGCAGCCCTGCGCCTGCTGGACAAGATACAGCCGAACATCATCATCGACGATGGTGCCAGCTTCGCCCGTCTCGCCTCGCTCGAACGCCCCGAGCTCACGGCGAATCTCATTGGAGTGGCCGAGGAAACGACCAGTGGCGTACGCGCGTTCCAGCAGATGCAGGAAGCGGGAGCGCTCACCTACCCGGTCGTAGCCGTTAACGACAGTGTGCTGAAAACCGGATTCGACAACGCCCACGGCACTGGGGAGACATGCGTGACCACCATGCAGCGCATTCTCGGCGAGCATGCATTCGACGGTAAGAACGTCACCGTCATCGGCTACGGCCCGGTCGGCCAAGGCTTCGCACGGCGTATTCGCGCGCTTGGAGCCGAAGTCACCATCTGCGATATCGATCCAGTGGCTTCACTCAAAGCGGTGTTCGACGGCTTCGCCGCACAAGACATTGACGAGGCACTCCCTTGCGCGGATATGGTGGTGTCCGCCACTGGCGTGAGACATACGGTCACACTTGAGCACATGCGCGCAATGCACGAGGGCGCGGCGCTCGCAGTGATCGGCGGCATCGCCAACGAAATCGCCTTGGACGAGGTAAGCGACTTCACCCCACAGGCCAACAGGGACACCGCGCAACTCATTGTTCCCGACGGACCAACGCTCACGCTAATCGCCGACGGCGATGGCGTGAACTACACGGTGGGAGGCGGCAATCCAATCGAGATCATGGATCTGAGCTTCGCCGTACAGGCCAGCGCCGTCGCATATCTTCTGGAACATCGAGGCACACTGGATCACACGCTTATCAGACTTGACGCAGCGACCGACCAGCGCATCGCCGCCAGCGCGCTCAAGGCGCGCGGATACCGAGCCAGCCATGCCGTGGAGGACAACGGCTACGATTGGCGACTGACCAGATTCGCGGAAAACGACCGAGAGAACGCCGACCGATAGCCATAGACACGGCACCGAACACAACGCAGCGAGGAGAATATGACCGACAACACCTGGCCGACCGTCGATACCGAGCTTATCGATGATGTGACACTGTATTCCGCCAAACTCATCATCCCCGTGACGGGCCCCGTCATCATCGATGGCGCAGTTGCCATACATGGCGACCGCGTGGTTCATGTAGGTAAACGCCGCTGGGTGCTGGAGGCGCTGAAGCAGGAAATGACGTCTCACGGCACCATCCGTGAACGGCATTGGGATGGGGTGCTCACCCCCGGATTGGTCAACGCGCACACTCATCTGCAGTACAGCGGCATGGTGCAGGTCGGGCAAGGCACCTACGATCGGTTCCGCGCCTGGGAACTGGCATTCAACGAGGTGTACGCCGAGGCGCAGAAGACCCAGCCATGGAAGCAGTGGGCCGAGGACGGTGCTCGCCAGATGGTCGAATCGGGAACGACGGCCGCCGCAGACATCGTCACCGATCTGGACGCCGCCGGCGCGCTGGCTTCGCAGGGCATGCACGGCATCGCTTATTGGGAGGTAATGGGCTGGCACAATGACGAATGGATGGAAAAGGGCCGCACCGAGCTCATCCGGCAATTGCGCCGGATGAACGAGGAGCAGCTGCCGAACCTCGGCATCAGCCCGCATGCTCCGTATACGCTGGAGTCCGAACCGTTCGTTGATCTTCCCGACATTGCTCGTCAGCTGAACATGCGACTGCATATCCATCTGGCGGAGACCCCGCTCGAGGCCGGCACTTATCCGCCGGTGCTCACCACTTATTCGGCGTCCGACTGGCGTGACCACGATTGGGAAAGCTACCGGCAGCTCAAGGACGTGGGCAAAGGTGCCTCCGCCATCCAGTTCGTCGATCAGCTTGGCTCGCTTGGCCCGGATGTGCACATTGCACACGGCGTGTGGGCCAATGGCGAGGATCGGCGTATTCTACGTCAGCGCGGCGTGGGCGTGGCCTTGTGCCCCCGATCGAATCGCATTACCAACACCGGCAAAGATGCACCGGTGCGCGAATACCTCGAGGAAGGTAATCTGGTCAGCGTGGGCACCGATTCGCTCTCCAGCACGACGACCCTCGATCTGCTTGATGACGTGTCGACGCTTTACGACCTGGCCCGCGAACAAGGCTATGCCAGCGACGATCTGACACATCGCCTGATTCGTATGATGACGCTGGGCGGTGCCGCCTCCATGGGTATGCACGTGGGCCGAAACCGCATTGGACAGATCAACGCGGGCGCATTGGCTGATTTCGCGTTCTTCGACATCCCCGTCGACACATCATCTCCGGCCGGCATCGAAGAAACGCTGGAAACACTGGTGAAGCACGGCGCAGGCACGAACCGAGCCACGGTGATATCCGGGCGCGAAGCCTACAACAACGTTTGGTGACACCGCTGACCCGACCTGATATCAAGAAGCCAAAAACCAGCAAACCCGCCAAGAACAGGAGATCTCATTATGAGCGTCGCTTTGCAAGACATGAGTCCATACGCCCGGTCCATAGTGGAACGCCTTGGACTGGAAGCCCACCCCGAAGGCGGCTGGTACACGCGTGACTGGCAATCCCCGCACACAGATGAGGCCTCAGGCCGACCGCTATCGTCACTGATTTACTTCCTGCTGCCCGAGGGAGATGCCAGCACCTGGCATAAGGTCGATGCGGATGAGGTCTGGCTGTGGCATGGCCCGGCATCGGTCAAGCTGGAACTCGGCGGCAGCGGCGAGACTCCGGAATCCGACGAATCCAAGCGAACCGTAATCACCCTGGGTTCCGGCATCACCACCGATCAGGCCGACGTAACCGTATCGGGACATGCGGTCGTACCGGCTGGCGTCTGGCAGCGCACAGTGCCTGGCCAGGGCGATGCGCTGGTCTCCTGTGTGGTCAGTCCGGGATTCGTATTCGACGGCTTCACACTCGAACAGTGAACGCCATTTCGCTCTGCGCCAATATGAGATATTCGTTCGCTTACGCGCCAGATTGCGCGGCTCTAGCCGGCCATAAGCAATGGAGATAACCAGCATCCGAGAATATCGCTGTTTTGTAGTAACCCAATAGCCATACAATTGGCGCGCATGCATCAAGCACGACTTTGAACCGTGTGCATGACGAACACTTGAGGAGAGGAAGCCCATGTTCAATAAGCAACACATCGTCCGTACCATTGCGTCCACCGCCAGCATCCTGGCTCTGTCGTTCACCGCAGCCTGCGGTTCCGGCCAGTCCACCGCATCCAATTCCGCCGATTCGAACGACATCACCCAGCAGACGTACAAGCCGGGCAAGCTGACCATCGCCACCGGACAGCCGGCCTACGAGCCGTGGGTTATGAACGACAAGCCGGAAAGCGGTGAGGGCTACGAGGCGGCCGTCGCCTACGCAGTGGCCGACAAGCTCGGTTTCAAGAAGAGCGACGTGGTGTGGACCCGCACCGCATTCGACACCGCCATCGCTCCCGGCGCCAAGGACTGGGATCTCAACATCCAGCAGTTCGGCATCACCGACGAGCGCAAGAAGGCCGTTGACTTCTCGTCCAGCTACTACAACGACAGCCAGTCCGTCGTGGTCAAGAAAGACAGCAAGTTCACCAACGCCACCAAGGTATCCGATCTGAAGGATGCGACCGTGGGCGTCATGGTCGGCACCCTTGCCTACGACTACGCCAAGGCGAACATCAAGGACGACATCCAGACGTTCAATGATGATGCCGCACTGGCTCAGGCACTTGACGCCGGTCAAATCGACGCACTGGTCACCAGCACCGTGGAATGCGTGTACATGGTGCAGTCCGAGCAGGTCAAGGACGCCAAGGTGCTCGGCCGTCTGCCTGACTCCGAAGACAAGAGCGGCATGGGCATCGTGCTGCCGAAGGATTCCAAGCTAACTGCAGCCGTGACCAAGGCAGTGGATGACCTGAACGCCGACGGCACCATCAAGAAGCTTCAGGACAAGTGGCTGGCCGAGTACACCACCGACCTGACCGAACTGAAGAAGTAAGTGGAGTAGGCTCACATCATAAGGTCACAACACCTTGGCCGGGCGCTGCGGAAATTTTCCTGTGACACCCGGCCATTCCGGCATTCAGGAAGCGAGCGACATTCATCACATGACCGCAGCACCAACCGAAACCAGGCAGCACAATGCCCCTGACGGACACGAGGTAAGTCAGGTCGAGCTCAAACGACGCCAATATCGTGTTCATCAGCAAATTCAATCGACGATTACCAGTCTGATCAGCACCATTGTGTTCGTTGTGGTCATCGTCATCGGCCTGAAGCTCTCCCCCGGCTGGCCACGAGTCAAGGAGACCTTCTTCTCCGGCGAATACTTCGTCAAATCGTTTCCCCATGTGCTTGACGGCCTATGGCTCAACATCCGCGTTCTGCTCGTCGCAGTGGTCGGCGTGGCGATTCTAAGCACGCTGATCGCATTGGTGCGCACCAGCCGCTCCCCTATTCTGTTCCCGCTGCGTATCCTGGCATTGATCTACACGACTGTGATGCGCGGCGTGCCTATTATCGTCGTGCTGTATCTAATCGGTTTCGGCATTCCCGGCCTAGGCTTGTTCGGCCGTATCGATCCCTCGGTACTCGGCACCATTGCAGTGGTAATGGGATACAGCGCCTACGTCTCCGAGGTGCTGCGTGCCGGTTTTAACGACGTACATCCTTCTCAGCGAGCCTCGGCCCGCTCGTTGGGCCTGACCTCCGGCCAGACGACCCGACTGATCGTCATTCCTCAGGCATTGCGCAAAGTCGCGCCCGCACTGATGAATGACTTCATCTCCATGCAAAAGGACGTCGGCCTGATTTCCGTGCTGGGTGCGGTGGATGCCGTGCGCGCCGCACAGATCGACGTGGCCAGCACCTACAACTTCACGCCGTATGTGGTCGCCAGCCTGCTGTTCATCCTGATGAGCGTGCCGTTCATCCTGCTGAACGACTGGTACACGGAACGCCTGCGTAAACGCGAACTCAGCGGAGGAACGGTATGAGCGAAATAACCAATATCAACACCGAGGCGAGTGACTCCCCCGTGAGCAACAAGACGGTGCTGCGTCTTGATGACGTGCGCAAATCCTTTGGAAACACGCAGGTGCTGCGTGGCATTTCCTTTGACATTCACCAACATGAGGTGGTGGCTTTGCTGGGGCCTTCCGGTTCGGGCAAATCCACATTGATGAAATGCGTCAACCTGCTTGAACAGGTCGATGACGGCCAGATTTGGCTGGGCAATACCGATATCACCGACCCGCGTGCCGACCAGGACAAGATTCGCGCACGTATCGGCGTGGTGTTCCAGCAGTTCAACCTCTTCCCCCACATGTCGGTGCTCAGGAACGTGACCCTTGCCGCAATCAAGGTTCACCACTGGAGCAAGGATCGCGCCGAAACCCGCGCTATGGAACTGCTTGAACGCATCGGCATGCGCGATAAAGCCAGCGCCTACCCTGATCAGCTCTCTGGCGGCCAGCAGCAGCGCGTGGCGATTGCGCGCGCACTGATGACCGACCCGGAACTGCTGCTGCTTGACGAGATCACATCTGCTCTTGATCCGATGCTGGTCGGCGAAGTGCTCAACATGGTTGCCGAGTTAAAGGCCCAAGGCACCACAATCCTCATGGCCACGCACGAAATGAGCTTCGCCCACGACGCGGCCGACCGCATCGTACTGCTCCGTCACGGCGTCATCGCCGAGAACGGCACACCCGCCGAGGTGATGGACGAGTCGCAGGATCCCGAGACCATCGAGTTTTTCAGCCATTTCAGGCACTGAGACGAAGCCGAAGAACAAGCACCGGATTCATACGCCGAAAGGCCAAAATACTAAACCACTATTCATACTCCACTGATCTGGTGCTTAAACCGCGTCCGCGAACCCCAACAAGTTCCACCACCACCCCACAACACGCGATGTAGCCGCCGATTGGTAGGGTTGACAGATAGTTAATCCCCTGTTTGAAAAAGGAGCTTTGGCTTGTCGGCTGAACTCGAAGACATTCACGAGGAATGTGGCATCTTCGGCGTGTGGGGCCACCCTGACGCCGCCCGACTCACCTATTTCGGCCTGCACGCGCTGCAGCATCGCGGTCAGGAAGGCGCAGGTATCGTCTCCAACGATAACGGCCATCTGACCGGCCATCGCGGACTCGGCCTGCTCACCCAGGTGTTCAGCGACGAGCGCGAAATCGAACGACTCAAGGGCGATCGCGCCATCGGCCACGTGCGCTACGCCACGGCCGGCTCGGGCACCACGGACAACATCCAACCGTTCATCTTCCGCTTCCACGACGGCGACGTGGCCCTGTGCCACAACGGCAACCTGACGAACTGCCCGTCGCTGCGCCGCAAGCTGGAGGACGAGGGCGCGATCTTCCACTCGAACTCCGACACCGAAGTCCTGATGCACCTCATCCGCCGTTCCCTGCAGCGCACCTTTATGGACAAGCTCAAGGAGGCGCTCAACACCGTGCACGGCGGCTTCGCCTACCTGCTCATGACCGAGGACGCGATGATCGGCGCGCTCGATCCGAACGGCTTCCGTCCGCTCTCCCTCGGCAAGATGAAGAACGGCGCCTACGTGCTCGCCTCCGAGACCTGCGCCCTCGACGTGGTCGGCGCCGAACTGGTGCGCAACATTCGCCCCGGCGAAATCGTGGTGGTCAACGACCACGGCTACAGGATCGTGCAGTACACCAACAACACGCAGCTGGCCATCTGCTCGATGGAATACATCTACTTCGCCCGTCCGGATTCCGACATCTACGGCGTCAACGTGCACTCCGCCCGCAAGCGCATGGGCGCGCGTCTGGCGCAGGAATCCCCGGTCGAGGCCGATATGGTCATCGGCGTGCCGAACTCCTCCCTGTCCGCGGCGTCCGGCTACGCGGAGGCCGCCGGGCTACCCAACGAGATGGGCCTGATCAAGAACCAGTACGTGGCCCGTACGTTCATCCAGCCCACACAGGAATTGCGCGAGCAGGGCGTGCGCATGAAGCTGTCCGCCGTGCGCGGCGTGGTCAAAGGCAAGCGGGTGGTCGTCATCGACGATTCGATCGTGCGCGGCACCACCTCCAAGCGCATCGTCCAGTTGCTGCGCGAGGCCGGCGCCGCCGAAGTGCACATGCGCATCAGCTCGCCGCCACTCAAATACCCGTGCTTCTACGGCATCGACATCTCCACCACCAAGGAGCTCATCGCCGCCGAGAAAAGCGTCGAGGAGATCCGCGAATACATCGGTGCCGACTCGCTGGCCTACCTGTCGCTGGACGGTCTGGTTGAGTCGATTGGCCTGAACGCCGACGCCCCTTACGGAGGCCTGTGCGTCGCCTACTTCAATGGCGACTACCCCACCGCGCTCGACGACTACGAGACCGACTTCCTGAAATCCCTCACGCCCGAAGACCGCGTGCGCCTGCCCGAATTCGCGCTGTACAAGAGCAAGTACATCGGCAACGAATACAACACCGTGCAGCCGGAAGCCGAATAGCTCACCACCAATCCACTCAATAACAATTCTTTGAACCAGAGGCGCTTGCCTCCCCTCAGTCGGCTTTGCCGACAGCCCCCCCCTCCAGAGGGGAGCCAAAATAAGTAGAAAGGCCAACCAAATGCCAAAAGCATATGAGAACGCCGGCGTGAGCGTCGAAGCCGGGTACGAAGTCGTCAAGCGTATCAAGTCGCACGTGGCCCGCACGAACCGCCCTGGCGTAGTTGGCGGTATCGGCGGTTTCGGCGGTCTGTTCGACCTGGCCTCCCTGGGATACAAGGAGCCGGTTCTCATCTCCGGCACCGACGGCGTGGGCACCAAGCTCATGGTCGCCAAGCTGGCCAACAAGCACAACACCATCGGCATCGACTGCGTGGCCATGTGCGTCAACGACATCGCCGCCCAGGGAGCCGAGCCGTTGTTCTTCCTTGACTACATCGCCTGCGGCAAGAACGACCCGGCACTGCTTGAGCAGGTCGTGGCCGGTGTGGCCGACGGCTGTGTACAGGCCGGTTCCGCGCTGGTCGGCGGCGAAACCGCCGAAATGCCGGGCATGTACGACGAGGACGAGTACGATCTCGCCGGATTCTCGGTCGGCGTTGCCGAAAAGTCCGCCATCGTGGACGGTTCCACCATCGTTGAAGGCGACGTGCTCATCGGCCTGCCCTCCACCGGCGTACACTCCAACGGCTTCTCCCTGGTGCGCAAGGCCCTGTTCGAGCAGGCTGGCTACACCGTGGACACCAAGCTCGACGAGCTGGGCGGCGAAAAGCTCGGCGACGTGTTGCTCACCCCCACCAAGATCTACGTCAAGGCCCTCTCCCCGCTGTTCAAGGCGGGCGTGGTCAAGGGCGTGGCCCACATCACTGGCGGCGGCTTCATCGAGAACATCCCGCGCATGATCCCGGACGGCCTGGCCGCCGAGATCGAGCTCGGCACCTGGCCTGTGCTCCCGATCTTCGACGTGCTGGAGAAGGCTGGCAACATCGATCACAAGGAGATGTACAACATCTTCAACATGGGCATCGGCATGGTGCTGGCCATCGACCCCGCTCGCAAGGACGAGGCGCTGAAGCTGCTCTCCGACAACAACGAGCCCGCCTACGTGCTCGGCCAGATCACTGCCGACACCACCGGCACGCAAATCGTACTGAAGTAACTCGCTTTCCGCAGGAAAGGAACAACATGGGTCAGAAAGTATTGGTTATCGGCTCCGGTGCGCGTGAGCACACCATTGCCCACACGCTGCTCAAAGCGCCGAGCGTCGATGAGGTCACCGTGGCGCCCGGCAATCCGGGCATGGTCAGGGACGGCATCCACATCACGCAGCTGAGCCAGTCGAACCACGCCGCACTTATCGAATTCGTGAAGAATAATGGCTATGACTGGGTGTTCGTAGGCCCGGAAGTCCCGCTGATCGAAGGCATCGTGGACGATTTCGCCGCCGCGGGCATCAAGGCGTTCGGCCCCTCCAAGGCCGCCGCCCAGATCGAAGGCTCCAAGAACTTTGCCAAGCAGCTCATGGAGCGTCATGACATCCCGACCGCCCACTACCGGACTTTCATCGATCTGGAGATGGCGCAGGCATACGTGCACGAGCATGGCGCCCCGATCGTCATCAAGGCCGACGGACTGGCCGCCGGCAAGGGCGTGACCGTGGCCATGGACGAGCACACCGCCCAGCGCGCGCTCGAGGACATCTTCATCGACCACCGCTTCGGCGTCGCCGGCGCCAAGGTCGTCATCGAGGATTTCCTGGAAGGTCAGGAGTTCTCCCTGATGAGTTTCGTCAACGGCACCGATTTCTGGCCGATGCCGATCTCCCAGGATCACAAGCGCGCCCATGACGGCGACGAGGGCCCGAACACCGGCGGCATGGGTGCCTACAGCCCGGTGCCGCAGATTCCGCAGTCCGTGGTCGACGAGGCCATCGAGAAAATCGTGCGCCCCACCGTCGAAGGCATGGTCGAGGAAGGCACGCCGTTCACCGGCATCCTGTACGCCGGCCTGATCGCCACCGCCGACGGCCCGAAGGTCATCGAATTCAACGCCCGTTTCGGCGACCCGGAAACCGAAGTCGTGCTCCCGAAGCTCACCTCCGACCTCGGTGCCGGCATCTCCGCCATTCTCGACGGCGAAACCCCCGAATTCACGTGGAATGAGTCCAACGCCACCCTCGGCGTGGTCATCGCCTCCAACGGCTACCCGGAGAATGTCATCAAGGGTGCCCGTGTGCCCGAAATCGAGGTCGACGAGAATTCGCATGTCTACTATGCCGGCGTCACCTCCGACGACAAGGGTGGTCTGATTGCCAACTCCGGCCGTGTCCTGCTCGTCGAAACCTCCGCCCCGGACATCAAGTCCGCCCAAGACAAGGTCTACGCGATCATCGACAAGCTCGAGCTGCGCGGACTGTTCTACCGCCACGACATCGGCTTCAAAGCCCTGAAGTAACAGAAGCGGCGCATCTGCCGCATATTTTTGGCCCGGTGGCCATGTCAATCGATTGACGTGGCTACCGGGCCAGATTTTTCTGTCCCGGTAGCCGATTTCGGCTCTTTTTCGCAAACCAGGACAGTTGAACACCTCGAATATAGGAATATTTGGAATTCCCTTCCATGCAAAACCGCACTATTCCGCCATTTTCGTAATACGCGGACGATACTTTCGGCGTCAGTTTTGTCCCGGTAAGCAGAAAATGACTCGAAATCAAATACCAGGACAGAAAAATCTGGCCCGGTACACGAATCAATCGATTGACGTGGCTGCCGGGACAGCGAACGTCACTATGACAACGCCATCACCCAATATCAGCGAGCGATATCACGCTAGCTGAATTTGGTGATGATGTTGAACAGTTTGGCCTTGGCTTCATTGAAGGGCGGGTACACGAGGCGCAGAGTGTCGGGGAACTGCGGCTTGGTAACCACGGTTTTGACGTGGCTGAACGTGCGGAAGCCTTCTTTGCCGCGGTAGGCGCCGATACCGGAATCGCCCACACCGCCGAACGGCAGTCGGCTGGAAAGCAGATGGCCCAACGGCAGCGAGTATCCAAGAGCACCGGAACTGGTCTGACGTTCGAAAGTCAGCCGCACCTCGTGATCGCGCGAGAACACGTACGCAGCCAACGGTCGAGAGCGCTTGTTGATGAATCGGATTGCGGACTCGGCATCCTCGACCACCAGAATCGGCAGAATCGGCCCGAAAATCTCCTCCTTCATTACCGGCGCATCTGGCGACGTGCCGTACAGTACGGTGGGCGCGATATATCGGGCGGCGCGATCGACCTTGCCGCCGCAAACGATTCGACCGGCCGGGTCGAACACGCCGGGCACCTTGTGAATCTCGCTCGGCTCGACAGCGGCCGAGGCAGTCGCATCACTATCAGCGGCTGCCGTATTCGAAGCGCTCTCCCCGGTCCCCCGCCTCCCGTATTCGAACCGGCCGCCGGCTTCGCCGCATTGTTCGCGCTACCGGCACCGCCACCGGCAGTCTCCCCCGCGCTTCCGCGTCCGGCAGCCACGACATTGAAGCGCCGCCCGACCATATCCATGGCCGCGCCTACCGCCGATGCCACCTGCACCAGCGGCGAGCTCGGCTCCTCAGGCGGCACGGTGCCGACGGGCAATAGCTTGCACAGTCGTTCAAAATGACGATCGTTGATAATACGACCAAAATCAGGCGAGGCTTTCGGATCTTCACCATAGAATTCGGTGATGGCTACGGCGATACGTTCGGCCAGAGCCTCGGCCACATCCGGCGTGGCAAGCACATAGTCGGGTGCCACACAGGTCTGTCCGGCATTGGTGAACTTGCCCCATGCGATACGTCGTGCAGCTACATTGATATCCGCCGTACGGTCTACGAAACACGGTGATTTGCCGCCAAGTTCCAGCGTGACCGGCGTCAGGTGCTTGGCCGCCGCCCGCATGACGATTTTGCCGACGTGGCCGCCGCCGGTGTAGAAGATATGGTTAAACTGGCACTTCAGCAGTTCGCCGGTTTCCTTGGGCCCGCCTTCGACCACGCGCACGGCCTCGGGGTCAAGGTACTGCGGCACGAGTTCGGCGATAAGACGCGAGGTATTCGGCGAAAGCTCGGAGGGTTTCAGACAGATGGCATTGCCTGCGGCTAGCGCGTCGGCCATGGGCTCCAGAGCCAACAGCACCGAGTAGTTCCATGGCGAGATGATGAGTACCACGCCTTTGGGTTCGGCGATCGTCCAGCCGGCGGCGGGCTGCAGCATCCAATGCATTGCCTTGGGATGGCGAGCGGCCCATAAACCGAGCCGATTACGGACGAACTTCGCCTCGCTGGCCACCAGATTGAGCTCCATCAGTATGGTTTCCGCCGCGGGTTTGCCCAAATCGGCCATGGCCGCGGATGCGAAGGCGTCGCGGTTGTCGGTCACCAGCCGGCATAATGCGTCCAGCTGCGCCCGCCGCCAGGCCAACGGTCTCGTGCGGCCTGATTCATAGGCGTGACGTAGCCGGGTGAATTCCACATTGACCATGACGCTTCCTTCCCACACACCCCCGGAATGGTCTTCCCGGGTGCCGACCTACCCATCGTACGTCATCGCGCCCGCGTCCCGCCGTCGCGCCGGCGCGCGCCGCCCGGGTTTACGGCAACGTCATGAAATCAGTGTCTTTGAGGTAGTTTTTGCCGGCAGTGATGTCGTATTGGATGAGCTTGTAGTCGGCAAGCAGCTGCTTGGTTTCCTTGTCGAAGTCATCGGTGGACATCGGGTTGCCGTTCTGATCAAGGTAGATGTTCTGGCCTTCGGGGATGCGGTCCCAGCCTTGGATCTTGTTGACCACGGGCGGTTCCATGGCGGCGATCTTGGAATGCATCTCGGTCAGGAACGCCAGATACGGGCTGACCTTGGCGTTCATGTGATCGGCGGCCTGCGCCACGAAGAAGTTCGGCGAGGAGTAGGCTGCATCACTTGCTTTATTGCCTTGGGAACCAGAGACCTTGTTCGACCAGATGAAGTAATCGGTCAGGTGCAGGGCCAGGGAGTTATTGTCATCCTCGCTGGCGGACGAGTAGATGCCCGGCAAGTGGTCGCCATAGAACACCACGGTGACGGGCTTATCCAGCGCATCCAGTTCATTCAGGAACTCCTGAGTGGCCTGATCAGTAATCTCCACACCCTTTTGATAGGTCTCAATCGACTGCTGTTCATCATCACCCAGCGGCGTACCCGTGGTGGATTCGGCGGTGTAGTCGTTATTCTCATACCACTCGTGGTAGGGCATGTGATTCTGCATGGTAATGATCTGGATAAATTTGTTCGTCTTGCCGGACTTGATGCCTTCCAGCGCAGAATCATAGGAAGACTTATCAGAAACGTACGGCGACTCGTCGATCTTGTCCTGATACTTGATCACGTCCGGACCGGTCAACGTGTAGAAGTGCGAGAAGCCGAACTTCTTGTAGTTCGTGGCACGCGAGTACATGCTGGATTCGTACGGATGATAGCCGAGCGAGTTGGCGGGCGCGCCCCACATCTGGTTGATGGTGGGGGTCCAATGCTGGCTCGGGACCAGCTGCTGGTACGGGCTGGACAGGGAGGAATCGAAATTGGCCATGCTCAGGCCGGAAAGTCCCATGTATTCGAGGTTGGCCGTACCGCCGCCGTAGCCGGAGGAGAGCATCAGGCCGGAGGTGGTGCCCGCCTTGATCTTGCGGATGTTGGGCATCGAATCCTTGCTGGTCTTCAGTCCCGGCACGCGGCTCGGGTCGGAGAAGGATTCGGACAGCACGTACACCACTGTCGAATCAGTAAGATTATTGGTGCGGGAGGCGTTGATCATCTCCGTTTTCTTCTGGTAGCGAGCGGCGACCTTCTTCATGGTCTCCTCGGAGTAGTTGCTCGGCTCGTCCATGATCTTCGGGTTGAGCTGGCGGGTAAAGGCTACGAGCGGACCGTTGCGCTGCGCGTCATACACGGAATCCCACATGGATGGCGTGTCTCCCAAGGCGCGGGAGAACTTGTTGGCCAGCGAAGCGGTGGTGCTCACATGCATGCAGTACAACGCGAACACCAGAATCGGCAGCAGCAACAGGATCAGACGGGACGTGAGGTTCAGGCGGCGATCATCCGTTTGAATCATGCGGCCTTTGCGCCCGTCGGCGTACCGCAGCGCCAATACCGGGACGAGCAGCACGGCGAACACGGCGAGCGCGATGAGGATGGTCACGTGCGCGCCGGCCGGGGCGAAGGTGAGCATGTTGCCGGTATTGGAGCCGAGGAACCCGAGATCGGCGGGCAGGATGGCCTCGTAGCGGATCTCGATTTTGAAATGCTCGATGACGGCCACGATGATCCCGGCCGCGAGCATCACGATGCTCGACGCCCAGAACCGGTTGAGCAGCATCAGGAGCATAAGGTACGGCAGCGCGACAAGTATCACATTGAGCACGAACACGAAATTGCCGTCGGTCCACATCTTGCTCACGAAGCCGAATCCGACGGTCGGGCTGGACAGCTGCACGCGGGTGGAGCTAGACGAAACGCCCACTTCGAGCGCCGTCACGACGATGATGTCGAAGATAACGAAGAGCACGCCGTACACCCAGCCGGGGAAGGGCTTGTGGGGGTGCTGGGGCGTGACTTCATTGGCTTCGGCCTTTTTGGCCCAAAGCTTAAAATGGGGTTTCACTGTGGTGGTACTACTAGTGTTCTCGCTCATTCGCCTGTTTCCGTATGTGACTTTTCAAGTGCATATTGTTGCCACTGAACTTTGGAAAATCCATAGTTCCACTATTTTCTTACCGTTTCCTAACTATTCACCCTAACGCAAAGGGTGCCTCGGGACATCCCCGAAGCACCCTGATATATAAGGAGCCTTCCCTGATAGCGAAGTGTTCTGTTCTCCCCTAGACAACGCCTCGCTATCTGACTTGGCTATTTCCCTTATCGCTGTTGCGGATTGCCGGCTACTGCCGCATTACTTCACGGCGGCGGCGAACTGGTCGACCAGCGCGCTCATCCAGTCGAGCAGGTTGGTGTACTGCTTCGGCATCTGCTCGGTGAGCTCCACGATCGGCACGCTGGCGTCCTTGGCGGCACCGGTGATCTGGTCAGTGGTGGAGGTGGCTTCCTGACTGTTGAAGACGAGCATCTTGATGGAGCCAGCCTTCAGGGTGTCCTGGAAGTCCTTGATGTCGGCCGGGGTCGGCTCGCTCTCGTTGGCGGAGGCCTGGGCGTAGCCCTTCGGGGTGGCGTCGGTCATCTTGAGGTCATCGGCCAGGTACCAGGCCACGGATTCGGTGGCGGCGTACGGCAGGCCCTCGGTCTTGGCGGAAGTCTCCTTGATCTTGGACTCAAGCTGGTCTTCCTTGGCGTGCCAATCCTTGTTGAGCTTGGCGTAGTCGTCCTTGTGGCTCGGGTCGGCCTTCTGATAGGCGGCGGTGATGGCGTCGGCGGTGCTGGAGCGCACCTTGGCGGAGAACCAGACGTGCGGGTTGTCGCCTTCCTTGATGCCGGTGGTCTCGGCGGCGGTGACCAGCGTGGCCTTGGTCGACTTGGCGGCCTTGGTGGCCCACGGGTCGTAGTCGGCGCCATTGACTACGGCTACCTTGGCAGTGCCGAACTTGGCGACATCCTGGCTGGTGGGCTCGTAATCGTGCGCCTCGACGTTGGTCTTGGCCATGATGTTGGTGACTTCGACGTTGCTGCCGCCGAGGTCTTCGGCCACGGAACCCCACTGGTTGATGGAGGCGACGACCTCGATCTTGCCGGAAGACGCGGCGCTGCTGGAATCGGACTTGTTGCCGGCGGCATTGCTGGAACCGCAGGCGGCCATCGAGAACAGGGTCGCCGCGGCGGCCGCGATGGCGAGCGCGCGCTTGGCGTTGGACATGATGGACATGATTGGATTTTCCTCTCTAATTCAGCTGTTTGGCTGGGCGATGTTGCTGTTGCTGCATCATCGCCCGGCCACCCACACGACAGAATAACATGTATTGAGAATTATTATCATTTGCATTTACGTCGGCGTGTTGCACGCGCACACCCGCGCTGCCGGCGGAGATCCCGCGCCCCGACGATGACAACGCGGGATCCCGCCGTTTTCGGCAGACGAAACGGCAGTATCCCCGCGTCCGAACGATACCCGCGCGGGGGTTCTGCCATTTAAGGCCTCGGAAACGACAGAAATCCCGCGCCACCTTCGTTCGGACGCGGGGATACTGCCGTTTGCCGCACATGTCACAACGGCATCGCGGCACAGACCGACGCCTGCACCAGGTCGACGAGCCCCACGGTGTGGGCATCCTCACAGACCAGCGCATCACGCAAGGCGATTGCACGGATGATGTCGCGGCAGGCGCACTCCCTGTCTGTATCCAAATGGCGTGCCAGGCAACCGGCACCAATGACCGGCAATTCGAGCACGCACGAGGCCTCACGGATCAGGCGGGAGACCACTACGCCGGTCGAACGCTCGTCATAGACGCCGTTCTCCTCGCCCATGCCGTACAGGCACAAACGGTCGTCGTCAAAGAATCGCTCTTCGAATTCGTCAAGGCCTACGGCATTGGCCACCGCACCCACGAACATCGACTCACCCCACTCGTTGAGACGGAAGGAATCGACCAGATACTGCGCGACCGGCGTGGCCTCAAGGCCCACAGGCAGCGAGACCAGAAACGCGCCGGCCCGCCCTTGCAGCGATCCGAGCGTCCGTTCAAGGTCATGTTTGACCGTGCAGCTCATGCAGCACCCCTCGAGCCCGAACGAATCGGACTCGCCGAACACCACCCCGCTTGCCTGGGGCTTCGCGACGCTGCGCACGATATCGAGACCGGATTCCACGGCTTCGTTCGGGCGCACGTCATAAGCAATCGAGCATACGGACGGGAAGGAATCGACCAACGAGAACGCCACGGAGTCCAGGCTCAGGCGGTCGGCGCCGGTGAGCAGCACCACGGGCGTGCGCCCCTCCGCGTTTCCCTGTGATTGCAATTCCGGATGAATCATGACAGCCTTTCTGATTTGATAATGGTTATCATTATGATATAGTTGCAGGCATGTCCAAAACATGTCAAATTCTGGGAACACGCGCCGGGGTCGGCAACCGCGTCTCCCACTCGCACAGGAAAACACGCCGAACCTTCGCCCCGAACCTGCAGTCCAAGCGGTACTGGGTGCCGTCCTTGCAGCGGCACGTCACGCTTACCGTGAGCGCCAAGGGCATCAAGACCATCGACCGCATCGGCATCGAGGCGGCGATCGCCCGCATCCGCCGCGATCAGAACGTCAACTGAACCGGCCACGGCATCACCCCCATGCTCGGGCAGTCAGTAGGCCCGCCACTGTGCCGGCGCGTAACCGCGCAACAAACCGCGCTAACGAGCTGCATCACCCACATGGCACCGCGACGTACGCGACATACGTGACATAACAGCGTGACACCCACACATAGAAAGCACCACTCATGGCAAGCAAATCCTCCGCAATCCGCCCGGTCATCACCCTGAAGTCCACGGCCGGCACCGGATTCACCTACACCACCACCAAGAATCGTCGTAATACGCCGGACCGTCTTGAGCTCACCAAGTTCGATCCGGTAGTCCGCAAACGGGTGCTCTTCCGAGAGACCCGCTAATCCATCTGTTCGTTCATTGGACACCAGTCGCGAGGCGAGGAAGAGGCTTAAGCACCCGCCGAAATCGTTTCCTTGTTGGCATTCCGGCGGTTTCCTCTATCACCATTTCATGAACTCATCTTCCGAACCTTGCGGCATGCGCCCAATGAACGAATGCACTCGTCCCAGCTCCGGCCGGCGCGATTCCCGCGCCCCGGAGCCTTATCAAGGAGCCGGACATGGCCAAAACCAGTAAGATCAACCGACAATTGCAGCGCGAACGCATGGTCGCCAAGTATGCCGAACGCCGCGCCGAATACAAGCGCGACAGCGTCAACCCTCATCTGACCGCCGAAGAACGCGCCGAGGCGATGCGCAAGCTGCAGGCCCTCCCCCGCGACGCCAGCCCCACCCGTCTGCGCAACCGCGATTCCATCGACGGCCGCCCGCGCGCCTACAACCGCAAGTTCGGCCTGTCACGTATCAATCTGCGTGAGAAGGCACACAAGGGCAAACTGCCCGGCGTGGTGAAATCCAGCTGGTGATCGGGCCGGCACAACCGGCCGTCAGGCCGTCTCAGGCCATCTCAATTCACCGGATTCCACCCGCGCGTCCGACGCCATTCTCATCCATATCACCACACAACACCACACAACCAAAGGTCCATAACCATGCAAGAGGGCATCCACCCCGAATACGGCCCCGTGGTCTTCTATGACCGCTCCGCCGACAAGTACTTCCTCACCAAGTCCACACTGGTGGCCAAGGCCGTAAACCTGCCGACCATCGACTGGGAGGACGGCAACACCTACCCGATCGTCAATGTGGAGGTGTCCAGCTACAGCCACCCGTTCTACACCGGCAAGAATGTGGTGATCGACGCCGCCGGTCAGGTGCAGAAGTTCAACGCTCGTTACGGGCGCAAGTAATTCGCCGCACATTCCGCAAAGACCGTAAGACAAGAAGAAAGGAACGGACATGAAGGTCAAGGCATCGGTCCGCTCATTGGCCCGCAAGGATGGCTCCTATGTCGTCCGCCGGCGCGGCCATCTGTATGTAATCAACAAGAAGAACCCCCACTGGAAGGCGAGGCAAGGCTGATGGCACTGCCCAAGTACAAGGCGTCCCGAGCAAACACGCATTCGCGCCGAGCCAACTGGAAGGCCAAGGTGCCTCAGCTGGCCACGGTCAGAACGCCTGAAGGCGAAGTGGTTCAGGTTCCGCAGAATCTGGCCGCAGCCGTACGAAAGGGGTATATGAAGCCATAACCAACATCGTGGATTCCGCAATCCATCAAGTCTCGTAACAACAACTCGACGGTCCGCTCCACAGGCCGGCGGCGTACGTTCTTTCTCCCATTTCCTTCCGTATGCCGTCACCTGCCGGGGCGAACCGCCGTTTTATGAGGCCACCGCATCCGATCTGGCCAAGCTCGCCAAGGCAGACATCGCGGTGCTCAACGGCGCCGGCTACGACGGCTGGGCGGAAAAGGCGCAGCTTGACAAGAAACGCCAGACCATCGTGAACGCGGGCGGCCTCATGGGCGTCACCGCCACCGACGAGCACGAGCATTCCCACGACCACGCCGAGGGCGAAGAAGGCCGCCATCACCACCATGGTGCTACGAACCCGCACCTGTGGTTCAGCCCGGAAGCCGTGCTGAAGGCCGCCGAAGCCATCAACGCCGTCTACGCGGACAAGGCCGGGGCCGGTTCTGCCACCGCCGCCACCGTGCAACGTCACTTCAACGACAGGAAGAAACCCTCAAGGAAATGGACAACTGGCCCACGTATTACCCGGCATCCATGAGCAAGGAGGAAGTGGCCACCGAGATGCTGGCCCACCGATTCGCCATCGGCCCAGGCAACCATGTGCAAAGTTCCCCGCATATCGATGTGTACCATCGGTATGCGGGGAACTCGCATATTATCTCGACCACTATCATGCGTACAGTGCTAATATGACGGCGATATGGCAGGTGATATTCGCATGAAAGAACCTCGCACGCAGCGCACGGAACAGGTGAACACCGCGCAACAGGACCATTCGGCGAACTATCTGTTTCTGATTATCGGCACGCCGCTGGTGGCGTTCCTGATTGCGGCTTCCGCGATGCTCGAGTCGCGTGGGTTTCCGGTTCCGCTGGTGCGTATCGGCACCGGTGCCGCGGGGCTTATCCTGCAGGCGATTCCGTTCATGCTGCTGGGCGCGATGATGTCGGCCGCGGTCAGCACGTTCGTCAGCGCCGATTTTCTGGCCCGCCACATACCGAAATCGTTGGCCGGCGGACTGGCCGCGGCATTGGTGGCCGGTCTGTGCCTACCGGTGTGCGATTGCATGGTGGTGCCTACGTTCGCGAATCTGATGCGCAAACGCCTGCCGCTGCCGTGTGCGGTGACGTTTCTGTGCGCGGTGCCGGTGATGAACCCGATGGCGATATGGTCCACATGGTTCGCATTCACCGACAAACCATGGATGGTGGCGGCCCGCATGGGGTTGGGCATGGTAGTGGCGATAGTCGCGGGGGTGTCGTTCGCGGTGTGGCCGCTCCGCTCCCCTGCGGTGCGCGAGAGGCCGCTGACGATTGGGCGGTCGTTGGTTTGCGAGGATTGTGCAGGGGCGACGGGTGATTCGCCTGAGAGCCACCCAGTCGGGCTTTGTCGACAGCCCCGCCGGCGGGGCACGGGGCGCGGATTGGAGCGGTTCACGCATTTCATTCGGCATACGCATGACGACTTTATGCGGATGATGCCGATTCTGCTGCTCGGCACGATCATTGCCTCCATCATGCGCACCGCATTGTCGTCGTTGACCAACGGTTCAAGCACGCTCGATGACGCTGGTGCCATCGTGCTGATTCTGGCGGCGATGGGACTGGCGTTCCTGTGTTCGCTGTGCTCTACGTCCGATGCGGTGATCGCCGCCAGCATGATTGGCGCGCTGCCGGTCTCCGCCATGCTTGCCTTCCTGGTCTTCGGCCCGATGCTCGACCTCAAGAACACGCTGATGCTGGCCACGGAATGCCGGCCACGGTTCATCATCCGGTTCATCGCGACCGTGGCGGCGGCCTGCTTCCTCGCCGCGATTGCCGCCCATCTGGTGATGGGAGCGTAGCCATGAAGCGCAAAGTCACACTCCCCGACCGCGTGGAGGCGCTGTGTTTCGCGGCACTGGGCGCGGCCATCGCCTATGCAGCGGTGGGCGGATCATACACCACGCTGACCACGCCGCGTTCGCTGCCGTATCTCATCATCGGTGCGGTACTGCTGTTCGTGCTGGCGACCGCAGCATGGCTCGGACTGTTCCACGCCACGGAGCGTTCGGTTTTACGGTTCCTGATCGCCTTGATTATTCCGGCGCTGCTGATCGCCGTGCCGTTCCAGCCCAGCAACGGCAGCGGCGGCTTCGACGAGTACGCCGGCGGCCGCGCTATCGTCATTCCCCGCAGCTCGCACAAGCCCGATGGCTCCTCGCAGCTGCACGGACTCGACACGGCGAACAAGACCCTGACCATCAGCGACGACGAATTCGGCTCATGGTTCGAGCAGATCGACCATAATCCGCAGCGTTACGTCGGTTACCATGTGCAGGTCACCGGGTTTGTGAGCAAGTCGCGTACGTTCGACGCGGACGAGTTCGAGCTGTCCCGCCAGTTCATGTCCTGCTGCATTCTCGATATGACCCCATTCGGGTTCATAGCCAGCTCCGGCAAGGCCGGCACCCCGCACAATCACGACTGGGTCACCGTCGACGCCGTCATCAAGCAGGGCGCCTACGGCTCCGCCGGCCACGAGCGCCAAGGCCTGATACTGCAGGTCCGGTCGGTCAGCAAAGCCGCAGCCGCCCCGACCGGCTACTTCTACTGGCAGTAAATGACGCGTCTCCCGAAATGGAAAGCACTGCGCTGCGCCATGACTCGCCCCATATCGGCAGAAATCTCGCGTTACAACGAAAGGTACGCGGGGCTCTGCCTTTATAGGGCTCAAAACTGGCAGAAATCCCGCGCAGGCCTCGTTGAAACGCGGGATTTCTGCCAGTTGATTCAAATCATGTGACAACATGCCGGGCATCTGATTTGCTTTATTAACGATAATGAATATCATTTGTTAACAGAAAGGGGCAGAACGTCATGAGCATCGAGCAAACCGCGACCACTCGGCGCGTGACGCGACCCCGACTCCTCATCACCCAGGTCCTGGCGGAACTATCCCGATTCGCCACGGCCCAGGAAATCACCGACATCCTGCGCGAGCGCGGCACGCGCATCGGCACGGCCACCGCCTACCGCAATGTGCAGATGATGGCCTCCCAAGGCGAGCTCGACGTAATCCACGTCAACGGCGAGGCCCTCTACCGCGAGTGCTCGGACCAGCATCACCACCATCACATCGTATGCCACGAATGCGGGCGGACCATCGAAATCGAGATTCCCAGACTTGAGCAGTGGATCGACAAAGCCGCCAAGCAGTTGAAGTACCAGACCATCGCCCACGAACTGGAGATTTTCGACCTGTGCCCCAAGTGTGCGGCGAAGCATGCCATCGAACCGCCTCTCAGCGTCGGCACCTCACCAAAGGATGGACCACTGACGACACCAGACGATACTGGCCGTCGGCGCTCGAACAAATAATGGCGCAGTCCCGACGCTACTGGCCTTCAGCATCGGTGCCCTTCCAATCCTTGGCGCAATAGCGACGATATAAGCTCCACTCGCATCGTTAGATTGCCAACGCTTGGCGCAGCACCGACGCCAGACACGCTCATCGTCGTCGTTCCACCAATATTTGGATTGGTACCGCCACCACCTATACCAGGCGTCGGCACTCGGCCAACAATCGGCCCGTTACCGACACAAAACTGCATGAGGTCTCATTGCTCTTAATAGCAGCAATGGGCCTGATAATCACTTTCACCAACTTTCGCCGCTGCCGTCTGCCGCCCTACAGTCACAGACGAACAAACGCTGAGAGGAACAACAATGACTATCAAGACCATCGATGAGCATGCTTACGAGATCGTTACCGAAGAGGGCACCTTCGCCGTCTGCAAGGACACGCTGGCCAAGTTCGACGCCACCAAGCACGAGCACGGCGTGGCCGCCTGTGGCCGCTGCGGCTGCTGCTTCACCGGCGACTGCTGCGACGACACCGGCTGCGAGCACAACCACACCGAAGAGTGCGGGGGCAAGGCTTGCCTGCACGCTTGCCACGAGAACCGCGAAGGCCACGAATGCGCCTTCTGCCACCTCGCCTTCGACACCAACGAGAAGTGCCACGATGAGATCCTGGCCGACCTCAAGGAACTCAAGGCCGAGCTGGCTGTCTGAGTTTTAGGTTTCCGATTTCTCCTGCGGATTGGCTCCTCTCAGGGAGGGGAGCCAAATTCCGACACGAACCACCGCGCTTACCGTATGATGTCTACGGGCGCGGTGGTTTTGTTTTTCTCGATGATGGCGCAGATTTGCTCGGGTGCCTCCTTGCAGCCGCGCCGGATCCATAGCCAAATAATCGATGAGACGGCGGAGACCAGAATTTCCAGCGCATAGTCGCGCGGAATGCCGCTGTAGCTCAGCTCGGCACCCACACGGGCCGCCTGCCCAAGCAGCATCTGCTTCAACACATCCTTGACCCGGTCATACATCTGCATATCGTTGCCCGAACGGGACAGTGCGTCGAAGAACGCATACTCACGCTTGACATAGCGCAACGCCTCGGCTTCGTGTTCCAGTTCTACAATCTGGTGGCCAACCTCACGGCCAAGGAGAACGTGGAGCTCGCCTCCGAAATCATGAAAGACGCGCAGGAACCGACCCAAGCGCTTATCGACGTGGGGCTTCAGGACCGTATCAACAACTTCCCCGCGCAGCTTTCGGGCGGCGGACAGCGGCGCGTGGCCATCGCCCGAGCGGTGGCCACGAACCCGAAGATTCTGCTGTGCGACGAGCCGACTGGCGCTCTGGACTACAACACCGGCAAGCAGGTGCTGCAGATTCTGCAGGATCAGAGCCGTAAGAAGGGTGCGACCGTGGTCATTGTGACGCACAATTCCGCCATCGCGCCGATTGCCGACCGCGTGATCCACATGCATGACGCGCGCGTCAAATCGATCGAAGTGAACGAGCACCCGATGGATATCAAGGATCTGGAGTGGTAAGCAGTATGACCGATCTCAACGATTTCACCGAAACGACCAACCTTACGCCCGCGACCGACTCCGCAGCCGATTCCGCCGCAAATTCAGCAAACGACTCCTATACCGCGCCCGGCAGAACGCCCCACGCGCACAAGGCCAAGCGCAACCGCCGATGCAACGGGTCATTCCATAAGCGCATGCTATGGAAAGACATCCGCGTCACCATGGCCAAATCCAAGGGTCGATTCGTCTCCATCGTGAGCCTGATGACGCTTGGCTCCTTTGCGCTCGTAGGCCTGTTCGTCACCGGCCCGGACATGCAAATAACCGGCACCGACTTCTTTAATCAGAACAATCTCGCTGACATAACCGTCATCAGCGATTATGGCCTGATCAAAGCTGACGAAAACATTATTCGCAGCGCGCCGAAGTGGCCAAGGTGATGAAGGGCGGGGCCGTCTCCGAGTCCGCGCCGATCTACTACGAGGAGATGTCGAAAGTGGACGGCAAGGAGAACGACAAACAGTCGATTACCCTGATCGCCGCTGATGACGCCTACAATTTCGGCGACTACATCACCCTGCGTTCGCGCACCGGGCACAAGCCGCAGGTGCTCACCGACCGTGGTGCGATCATCGCCGAACGTATGGCGGAGATGATGGACGCCAAGGTAGGCGACACGATTACCGTCACCGATTCGAGCGGCACCGAGCGCAAGGTGCGCGTGGACGGCATCACCGAAATGCATATCGGGCATTTCATGTTCATGACTTCGGGTGGCTATAAGCACGTGTTCGGCGAACAGTACCAGTCGAACGCCTCTATGTTGAGGCTCAAGAACCATGAGACCTCCAATGTGGAGTCGCGTAGCGCCAAGCTCATAAAGTTGGACGGCGCGAAGGGCATTGTGCAGAACACGACTTCGAAGAAGCAGGTGGCCACAATCGTCGACTTGCCGGATCAGATCATGGAAGTGCTGATTCTCGCGGCTGAGCTGCTGGCCGTGGTGATCCTCTACAATCTGACGAATCTCAACGTCTCCGAACGTATCCGCGAACTGCCGACCATCAAGGTGCTCGGCGGACTCGGCGTGCTGGTCTACCGGCGGTTGAAGACGGTCGACATGCTCGGCGCCCTGAAGTCGGTGGAATAGCAGCGGAATAGCAAATGGGATCGGCTTTGAAGCCGATCCCATTCAATTATTCGCTCACTGCTTTCTGAGCCTTCTGCGCTTTCTGCTCCTTTTGGCAATCAGGGCATAGTCCGAAGACCTCCAGGGTGTGGGATTCGACGGTGAAGCCGTGGCCGTCGGCCACTTTGCGCAGCCAAGCCTCGCTGGGCGGGTCGATTTCCACGGTTTTGCCGCACCGCTTGCACACCAAGTGGTGGTGATGTCCGTCGTCGCCGCATAGGCGGAACAGCTGCTGGCCGTCCAGGCGGATCGTGTCGGCGGCACCGGCATCGGCCAAGGCGTTGAGCTGGCGGTACACGGTGGCCAAGCCGATTTTCGAGCCTTCGTCCTCCAGCCTGCGGTGCAGGTCCTGAGCGGAGATGAACTCCTCACAGTCGGCCAAGGCGGCGCGAATCGCGTCCTTCTGCTTGGTCTGGCGTTCGATATGTTCAACCATTGATAAGGTCACGCCTTCTTTTTCAGGTCGTCCCAGCAGCCGGTGGCCTCAAGGTCAGCAACCGTGGCATCAGGGTTGTCGGTGAGCACGGTGATGTGGCCCATCTTGCGGTCGTGGCGCACTTCGGCCTTGCCGTAGTCGTGCACATTCCACTCCGGGTGGGTGGCGATCAGCGCGCGCGTCGGCTCCACATGCTGGCCGAGTACGTTGACCATCACGGCCGGCGAGAGCAGCTTGGGCTTGGGCATGGGCCAGCCGGCGATGCCGCGGATGTGGGCGTCGAACTGGTCCATCGAGCAGGCCTCGATGGTGTAGTGGCCGGAGTTGTGCGGGCGCGGGGCGAGCTCGTTGACGATGACCTGATCGTCCTTGGTGATGAACAGTTCGATGGCCAGCGTGCCAGCCAGTTCGAAGCCCTTGGCCAAGCGAATCGCCAGTTCATGCGCTTCGCGAGCCACATGTTCGGACACTTCAGCGGGGGCGATGGTCATGTGCAGGATGTTGTTGCGGTGCTCGTTACGCACGATGGGGAAGGTGACGAAGTCCTTGCCGTTGCCGGAGACCAGGATCGAAGCCTCGAATGCGAAGTCGACGAAGCCTTCCAGGATGCTCGGCGGGAAGCCGCCACCACGGTCGGAACGGGAGCGGATCTTCTCCAAGTCGGCGTCGGAACGCAGCACGAGCTGACCGTGGCCGTCGTAGCCGCCGGACACGGTCTTCAGCACGGCCGGATAATGAATATCATCCAATGCGGCGTCAAGCTCATCGAAGTTGTTGACAGCGCGCCACGGTGCGGTGGCGGTGCCGTGGTCGTTGATGAACTGCTTCTCGTGCACGCGGTGCTGGGTCACGCGCAGCAGGTCAGTGCCCTGCGGGGTGGCGGTGATGCCGCGCACCTCGTCGATGGCATCGGCGTCCACGTTCTCGAACTCGTAGGTGAGCACGTCGGACTGCACGGCCAGATCATGGATGGCGGTTTTGTCATCGTATTCGGCGGTGATCTGGAAGTCGGCCACCTGACCGGTCGGGCAGTTCGGCGTCGGGTCAAGCACGCCGACGCGGAAGCCCATGTAGCGGGCGGACAAAGCCATCATGCGGCCGAGCTGGCCGCCGCCGATGATGCCGATGGTCGATCCCGGCATCAGCATCGAAACACGACCGCCTGTTTCCTCAGACAAGCTGGGCATTGGATTCAGCCACCTTTTCTTTCAGTTCGTTACGGTAATCCTCAAGCTTGTCGGCCAGTTCGGGCTCGAAGGCGGAGAGCATCTGCACGGCGAGCAGGCCGGCGTTGGTGGCACCGGAGTTGCCGACGGCGGTGGTGGCCACCGGAATGCCGCCGGGCATCTGCACGATGGACAGCAGCGAATCCCAGCCGGACAGGGCGTGGGAGCGCACGGGCACGCCGATTACGGGCAGTGTGGTCTGTGCGGCGATCATGCCCGGCAGGTGGGCGGCACCGCCGGCACCGGCGATAATGACCTTCAGGCCATTGGCGCGGGCGTTGTGCGCGAACTCGGCCATGAGCTCGGGCGTGCGGTGCGCGGAGATGACCTGCTTGCGGTAGGCGACGCCGAACTGGTCGAGAATATCGCAGGCGCGCTTCATGGTCTCCCAGTCGCTGGCCGATCCCATGACCACTGCGACTTCGGGCTTGGATTCATTTGCCATTATCATTTACTCCCTAGTTATTGAGAATAAGGCCCACTGTACGCTTGGGCGCTTACTTCGGCAACGCCTTGCGGTTTTCCCGGGTCCGCCCCGCAGACCCGCTCCCCCGGCCCGTGAAGCCGGGCTCCTACAATGCGATGACGATCTTGCCGAACATGTCGCCGGCGATCATCCTGGCGAACGCCTCGGGGGCGGCGTCCAACCCGCTGACCACGGAATCGATCACCGGATGCAGGTCGGCGTGCTCCACGAAGCGCAGCAGCCGGGCGAAATCCTCGCGCGAACCCATGGTGCAGCCCTGCACGCGAATGTCCTGGAAGAACAGTCGCGTGAGCTCCGCACCGGGCTGGTCGCCGGTGGTGGCGCCGCAGATGGCGATGGTGCCGCCGGGACGCACCGACCGCACCGAATGACCCCATGTGGCCGCTCCCACGGACTCGATCACCGCATCGACCTTGCGCGGCAACCGCGCACCGGTCTCCAGCGCGGCCTGCGCGCCAAGTTTCAGCGCTTTGGCGCGCTTGTCCGCGTCGCGCGAGGTGACGAACACCTCCAGACCGGCGGCATGGGCGAGCTGGATGGCCGCAGTGGACACGCCGCCGCCCGCACCCTGAATGAGCACGGAGTCGCCCGGCTTGATGCCGGCGGCATCGAACAACAGCGAGTAGGCGGTCAGCCAGCTGGTGCCGAGTGCGGCCGCCTCAGCCGTGGTGAGGTTTGCGGGCTTGGCGAACACGTTGGCGGACGGCACGGCAGTCTTCTCGGCCATCGTGCCGGGGTATTTCTCGGAGAGGATCGTGCGGCGCTCGCCCGGGGCCACGCCCGCGCCATCGGTGCCGACGAACGTGTACAGCACCACTTCGCTGCCGGCCTTGAGCCCATGCTTGCCGGGGATGTCCTCGTCCAGAATGCCCACGGCATCGGTGCCCAGGATCATCGGCGTCTGTTCGGCGGCGAGACCCACACCCTGTAACGACCAGACGTCGTGATGGTTCACGCTCACCGCACGCACCGAGACGGTCGACCAGAACGGGCGGGCCTGGGGTTCGGGCTGCTCGCCCACCGCCAACGCGGCAAGCGGATCGGCATGGTTGACGGTGGATGCGTATACGGCCTTCATTGCGCGCTCCTTGGTATCAAGGGAATTACCGCATTCATTGTCCCACATCGCGCAGCGAACGAATCACCCATTTACGGAGATGTTGGGGGCATTGCTTCGTCATGTGGACCTCGGACAATGCCGGGCGTTAGCATTCAACTTCGGAAAGATTAGCGAAGGGAGATTCGAGGGTATGCGCAACGCGTCAGGAAACGGATTTGATTCAAGCGATTCCTTCGCCGTCTCCGGCGCCGCCGAGGGGACCGCGCGCCTTCACGACATCCCCCCGAGCATTACCCCTTCCCATGGCGACGATTCCCATCTGCTGAGCCGCATTGCCAGCCCGGCCGATGTCAAGGCCCTTGCCCCCAACGAGCTCGCCGAACTATGCCGCGAGATTCGCGCCACGCTGTTGGCGTACGGCCATCGGCATGGCGGCCATATCGGCTCCAATCTGGGCATGGTGGAGGCCACGGTGGCCCTGCATCGCGTCTTCGACTCGCCGCGCGACCGCATCGTGTTCGACGTGTCCCACCAAAGCTACGTCCACAAGATGCTCACGGGGCGGGCCGGCGCGTATATGGATCCGAACCGTTTCGGCGAGGTGACCGGTTTCACCAACCCCGACGAAAGTGAACATGACCAGTTCGTGCTCGGGCACACCGGCACTTCGATCTCCTTGGCCTGCGGCCTGGCGAAAACCCGCGACATGGAGGGGCCGGGCAGCGGCATCGGCAATGTGGTCGCCGTGATCGGGGACGGTTCGCTCAGTTCGGGCGTGGCGTTCGAGGGACTGAACAACGCGGCCGAGCAAGGCGGCAACCTCATCATCGTGTTCAACGACAACGAGATGTCGATCGCCGGCGATTTCGGCGGCATGTACGGCCCGCTCGCCCGTCTGCGCGCATCCGGCGGCACCGCCCAGCCGAACCTGTTCAACGCGTTCGGCCTGGATTATCGGTATGTGGAGGCCGGCAACGATGTTTCCGCGCTGGTCGCGGCTTTCGAGGAAGTGCGCAATATCAATCATCCGGTGGTGGTCCATATCCACACGCTGAAGGGCGCGGGATATGACGGCGCCGGTCACGTGGCCGGCGCATCCTCGGCCTCGGCCGGTAACGTCCATGAGCCGGATCCGGCAGTCTCCGACACCGGCGTGCGCCCCACGAGCAACGTGCTGCACAGCGAACCGTGGCATTCGGATCACTGCAACCTGTCCGATCACGAACCGCATGAGGGCCAGTGCGAGGCCTCGCACTGGCAGAACCCGGATTCGGCCATCGGCAAGGCGGACAATCCGCGCAAACATTACGGCAAGATGGCGATGGCGGCCCTCGAGCCCCGATTCGCCGACGAACCGGGGCTGGTGGTCATCTCCCCCGCCACGCCGGGCTCCAACGGCATCACCCACGAATTCCGCGAACGCGCGGGCTTGCATTACGTGGACACGGGCATCACCGAATCGCATGCCGTGGCGTATGCCGCCGGCATCGCGCGGGCGGGCGGCACCCCCGTGGTGGCCACCACGGCGTCCTTCTTCCAACGCGCCTACGACCAGTTCTTCCAGGAGATGAGCCTGAATCGTTCGCGGGTCACGGTGCTTGATTTCCTGGGCGGCGTGTCTGCCTCGGACAATACGCATTCGGGCGCATATGACGTGGCGATGTTCGCCAACATCCCCGGGGTCACGATGCTGGCGCCGACCTCGGCCGACGAGTATCTGGCCGATCTCGCGTGGGCCACCGCGCCTTCCGGCGCCACGCACGCCCCCGACGGGCCGGTGGTGATCCGCGTGCCCGGAGAGCCGCTGCTGTCGGCCGAGCGAGACCCGAGTCTGCTGCCGCTGACCGGCGGTCGGTTCGCGGCGCGCCCCCGGCCTGCCACAAGGTCCCACGGCGACGACGGATACCGCATGCTGGACTGGCGCGTCAACCAGGCCGGGTCGACGGTCGCGCTCATAGGCCTGGGCAACGCCTATCCGCTGGCCGAGCAAACGGCCGCCGCGCTGTGCGCGGGCCACGGCATCACGGCGACGGTCATCGACCCGCGCCAATGCTCATCACTGGACTGCGCCACCCTGGAATCATTGCGTGACGGCCACACGCTGGTCGTCACCCTCGAGGATGGTCAGCGCGAAGGCGGCTGGGGCGAGAAGGTGACCGCATACTACGCGAATCATCACGTGCCCGAATGCGATGCGGCCGGCCACGATCGCAATCCGCGCGTGCTGAACTTCGGCGCGGACAAGGAATTCACCGACCGCGTGCCGCTGGACGTCTTGGACGAGCGGTATGGCCTGACGGTACATCAGGTGGTCGAATCGGTCACTCGTTGTTTTTGATGGCGTCTAGGGCCGGGATTTTAACGGCTTTATTGGCCGGGCCGAAGCCGAACAGCAAGCCGATCAGCGTGGAAAACAGTACGGCGAACAGGAACAGCCACCACGGAATCACCGAATAACGGGTCACATTCTCGCCACCAACTATCGCCTGCCAGAGTATGGTCCAGATAGATGTTCCGCCACCGGTATGGTCGCCGGAGCCCCCGCCTGCACCGCTGACCATACCGCCAGACATGCCGCCGCTCATGCCGCCCGCATACAACGCGCCGACAACGTTGATGCCCAGCGATATCAGTCCGCTCAGCACGCAGCCGATCAATCCGCCGAAGAATCCGATCGCGCCGGCCTCCGCAAGAAACATGACGCGAATGTCACGAACGTAGCAGCCAAGCGCCTTCATAATGCCGATCTCGCGCGTGCGCTCGGTTACGGACATAACCATTGTGTTGGCGATGCCGATGGCCGCAACCAACAGCGAAACCGCACCGATACCGCCCAGAATCAGCTGAATCGCGCGCGACTGTTCTTCCAACGACTTACGCATGTCTTCATAGGAGGAGGTCTCGTAGCCCAACGCTTTGATCTGTGATTCGACTTCGGGCACGGACTTGAGGTCGGCGGCCTTGACCAGCACTTGATCATAAGCGGTGGCTTTTTTGGCGGCGGCTGGATCGACTTTGGCGGCCAGTTCCTTCAACGCCTGCAAATCCATGACCAGACCGTCGGAGGTGGCATAGCCCTTGTTGTAGTCGCCCGCCACAATGCCGGAAGCCCGCACATCGAGGGTGACGTTTTCCGACTGACCCGCGGCGCTGCCGCCCGCACCGCCTGTGCCGCCACCGCCGCCGGACATGTTCATGGTGTACTGGTCGCCCTGATAATTGGTGCCGGTGGTCAGACTGATTTGCGTGGCGAGCGGGTCGAAGAACGGATCTTCGTCCTGATCTTCCTCGCACTGGCCGGTGGCCTGGTTAAACGTGCATGAGGAATACTGACCGCCACGTGTGCTGGTGCGTTGTTCGCCGTTCTTCAGGGTGTCCATGAAACCATAGGCGAACCATTCGCCGGCAAGCACCTGGTCTTTTTTGACCGGTTTCTCGCCACCGACGAGCTTGTAGCCCATCTGGTCGAGCTGGGTCATGTCGATGCCCATGATCTGCACGTAATCATAGATGTAACGGCCGCCCGCGCCTGCTCTGGCCGTCACGTTATAAGGGAAGTTCATCATCGGCGTCACGCCGGATACGCCGCTCATCGCGCGGAAGGATTCCACGGCCTTGTCGTCGAGCTTGGTATCGCCCATCTCGGACGAACCGCCACCGCCCATCGGACCGGCATAACCGTTGGTGTACACGGTGACGATGGACAAATCGCCCATCGATTTGAGCATCTTCTCGTTCTGCTCGTTAATGCCCTGACCCAAAGAGACCATGAGCACAATCGAGCAGCAGCCGACGATAACGCCCAGCACGGTCAGAATCGTACGGGATTTACGCCGCCATAGGTTTTGTCTGCAAAGCCGCAGTATGTCGCCGAATCGCATGGTCGGGCCTTTCAGGCCTTGTGGGACGGGCCGTCCGGTGAGGCCGGTGAGACTGGTGCGATAGGAGCGGTGTCTGCCGCAGCACTATCCGTCACGCCGGTATCTGTCTTATCATCCTTGCCTTCGGACCAATCATCCCAGTCCTCATCAATATCGTTCTTCTTGGCCTTCTGCTTGCGCCTGCGACGCACGAGCAGCACAATCACCACGATAATGACCACGGCGATCACGACGATGACCACATACACCAGCACCGGCAATCCCTGATTGGCGCTCTGGTCCATGTTCGGATCGGCCATGCCGGAATTATCCATCGGCTGCATATCAGTTACGGGTATGGTGAGCGGGAATTCCTTGGTTTTGGTCTGTCCGTCGGAATCCTCGTACGTGACTTTGAGCGTGGTCTTCAGCTCGCCTGACGCGTGCGGCGTGAAGGCGTACCCGATCGTGCCGGTGGCGCCGGAAGCCACATTGCCCACGTACTGGGTTTTCATCGTGGCATCGAAACCTTCGCCCTCCATCGTGGCCTCGACGTTGGCGATATCGCCTTTGCCCTTGTTCACATATTCCATCGTGACCGTGTTTTCCTGGCCGGCGATCACCTGGTCGGGCACTACGGGATCACTGATTTCGAACCGGTCAGGCTGGCTGATCGGCACGGAAATCTTGACGTCGGACTGGCTTGAGGAGCGGGCGCCGGCGTCCACATATTCGTACCGGAAGTTCACGGTCACGGGCTGCGCGCCGCTTTTCGCGGAGGCGAGCGCCTGCATGGGCACGGTCTGCGTCATCGCGTACCCGGCCCACAGCGCGTCGACGTAGAACGTGTTCGTGCCGCCCGCGATGGCGAATCCCTCCGCGCCGTCCACGGTGACGACCATGTTCGTCACCGCCACCTGTCCCTTGTTCTGGAAGGTGAAGTCGAGGTTGAATTTGGATCCGGCGGCCACGGAATCACCGCCATACGCGAAGTTGGTGATGATGATGTTGGGCACCGGTCCGGCGAGCGGCGTGGCGCCGCCGTCGCTTCCCTGCGCGGCGCCTCCCGCGTCCGTGCCATCGACCGCATACGCCTGGCGCGGCAGGGAGACGACGGTGAGCGTCAGCGCGAGTGAGGACAGCAACGCCACGATGATGGCGATGGTGCGGCGGGTGAGATGCTTCATCGGTCTGCTCCTTGCATGCCTTGGCTGGATGGTGTGGATGGTGTGGATGATGCGGATGATGCGGATGATGCGGATGGGCGGGGAGGAGGGGATCCGGCACCGAGGAGCCGGTCGCCGGTGATGCGCCCATCGAGCAAGGTGACGATGCGATCGGCGTATGAGGCCATCTGCGGATCATGGGTGACCAGCACGATGGTCTGGTTGAAGTCATGGGCGAATGCGCAGATCATCGTCATGACCTCGGTTTTGGTTCTGGAGTCGAGGTTGCCGGTCGGCTCATCGGCGAACACCACCTCGGGCTTGGTCACAAACGCCCGGGCGATGCCGACGCGCTGCTGTTGGCCGCCCGACATCTGGCGCGGGTAATGGCTGAGACGATGGCCGAGCCCGACTCGTTTGAGTACGCCACGCGCCGCACGTTCGCGCTGCTCCTTGGGCACGCCGTGGAACATCAGCGGCATTGCCACGTTTTCCAGCGCGGTCAGATTGGGTAGCAGGTTGTACGACTGGAATACGAAGCCGAGATGCTTCTGGCGGAAAGCCGCCAGCTCACGCTCGTCGAGTTTGCTGACGGGCACGCCGCCGATGCGCACGCCGCCGCGCGTCGGTTTTTCCATGCCGGCCAACTGGTTGAGCAGCGTGGATTTGCCGGAGCCGGACTCGCCGAAAATGCAGCAGATCTGGCCTTGCGGAATACTGAGATTGACACGGTCAAGCGCCACCACCGTCTCATCCTCGACGGGGTATTCCTTGCGTAGGTTTCTTACCTCGATGATTGCTCGCGGCACGGGCCCTTCTTCCTTCGTTCGTCGCCATTGGCGGACGCGCGATAGCTGGTTATTATCCAGCACATCTCAAATCAGAGTATAGCCGTTATGCAGGAGCCGCACCCCTTAAGGGTGTTCCCGGATGGCAGTGATAAGCATATAACCGCTGATCTCAAGGTCGACGGTTCAGGCTCCAGACGGACCCAGACCGGCATAACGCCCAAAAGCCCCTGGCCCCCACAAACGATGAGGAACCAAGGGCTTATTACATCGTGACCCCGGACGGGCTCGAACCGTCGACCTTGAGATTAGAAGTCACATGCTCTATCCAGCTGAGCTACGGGGCCAAACTCATGTAAGTCTAGCCGTAGGGGTGTAAAACACCTCGGCGTAACGTCGGCTTGCACCGGTACCATCGGCGATATGGGGACAACGGAGAGCAACATAGATCACGCCGCATCGGGCCAGACCGTCGCAGGCGATAGTGGTGAGCTCACTTTCACATACGCACAGGGTCGTTTTGCCAGTGAAGGCAGGGATTGGGAAAGCCCGGTTGTGACCAACATGACTGCATCCGTCTCTGCCGATGCCGGTAATGCCCTCGCCGGCAGCATCATCAACACCGGCTCCAACAACACTTTCACCAGCACCACCGAATCGTCGCTTGCCACCCTGCTGTCCGACCAATGCCCGTTCGTTATCAAGGCCACCATTTTCGAGGGCAATGGCAAAAACGCCATTCGCGAACGTCACACATTCACCGGCTCGGTGCTGCGCCAGCTCGACCAAGCCAGCGCCCTGCTGAACGGCATCAACGAATCCGGCCAACACCCGGCCATAGCCCTGCGCGAAGCATTGGTCAACGCACTGGAACATCGCGATTACACGTACTCCGGCCCCACACTGATCAATATCTTCGATTCCCGCTTGGAGATCGTGTCGCTCGGCGGCCTGACCGATGGTTTGGAAATCAATGATCTACTCAACGGCGTATGCCAGCCACGCACCCCGCGTTTGGCTGAATTGTTCGCCGATCTGGGCCTCTGCGAGAACTGCGGTACCGGCATTCAACGCATTATGGACGCCTACGCGCAGAGCGCGGTCAGTCCGCAACTGCGCGTGGGCCCCACTTCGGTGGCAATGGTGCTGCCCATCCCGGTATCGGCCGAGGCCGCATCCTCGCATCGAACCGATACCGATGCATCCGCCGCGCCCAGCACCACTGACGAGGCGCAGCGCGCCAAAATGTACTCATTCCCCACGATTCAGCGCATGACGGATAACGCCGCAGATGCTTTGGCCGGCGCACGCATCATCGGCTGCGCGCCATTGCAGACACTGATTCTCGGCAGCGGATTCGGCGAGCGCCCGGACGGTGACGATCAGGTCAGTACCCGCCCGCTCGATACGGCAACGCTGGAACCGTCGCCTCAAACGTTGGAGCAGTTCACGCTCAATTTCCTCGCGTTCCGCGGCGTGAAGCTCAGCCGTAAAACCATGCAGAAAGCGCTTGGTCTGAACAAGGATCAGATGACGCAGCTCTTGGACCAGCTGGAGTTGAGCGGCAAGATCGAACGTCATACACACGCCAAGTCCACTACGTATTCGCTGGCACATGCCTCAGGACGGTAGCGACCAGGGCGACAACGACCAAATCGTCAACAACCCAAGCAGCAACGACCAGAGCAATACAGCCCAAGGCTCGATAAAGCAGCAGCTCAGTTCTCGAATACGCGATCGCGAATCATGCGACCGGATTCGTCGAGCGCGGTGGAGAACCGGCCGTAGTCGGACAGAATCACGCCCATGTACAGCATGTCCACGAGCGCGGTATCGGCCACGCACGAAAAAATCGCATTGCCATAAATCGTATGCGAGTCACGACCCGTCAGCAACGTCACGTCGGCCCAGCTGGCCAGCGGCGCGCCGATGGCATTGGTAATGGCGATGGTTTTCGCACCATGCGATTTCGCCAATCGCAACGCTTTGACCGTATCCGCCGAACTGCCCGAATGAGAGAAGGCAACGGCCACAGCGCCATGGGTCAGGTGCCCGGCACCGATCTGCTGCAGGTAAGCGTCAGTATTGAGACGGCACGTCAGTCCCAGGTAGCCGAGCTTGGTGAACAGATCCATCGCCGGTGTCAACGAGTTCTCCACGCCGAAAATGTCGATGAACTCCGATTCGGCGAGTAGGGCGACCGCTTTGCGATAGGCCTTGGGGTCCAACGCACTGTGCAGCTCATCGATCAGCGCCTTCGCGCCATCGGCCGCTTTGCCGGGAATCTCATCCTCGCCATCCCACGGATTCAGATCGAATCCATCCAACGGATTGAAGGTCACTTTGTGCTCGGCGGCCGGATGGCGCAACACGTACCGCAGTTCACGGTAACCGCCGAAGCCGAGCTTGCGGGCGAACCGAATCACCGTCGGCTGGCTGACGTGGGCGATGTCGGCCATCTGACCGACGGTCAGGTCGGCCGCCTCCTCGATATGATCCCGAATATACTGGGCCACGGCGCGCTCCGCCGGACGCAGCGACGGATACACGTGGTCGATGCGCTCGCGTATTCCCACCGAGGACTGCACAGCCACGCTCCTAGTCGCCCGTATTTTCCATTCCCGTTTCGAGGGTACCGGCTGTATACCGGCGAACAGTCGACTTGGATTGACCGCAACATGAACGGTGAGCGAACTCTTCCGTTTACCTTTCCGCTCCATTCCCTCTACAATCGAAACCATGGTGCGGATTAGCGTGGGAAGCCCCACCCATCACACAAGCGGGCGACTGTACGGCGTGTTCCTCGAGGATATCAACCATGGTGCGGATGGCGGGCTGAACGCCAACATGGTGAACAACTACAGTTTTGACGGCGTCTATCTCGACCATCACACGTGGCGTATGGCCGGCGCCGAACGATGGCGCACACAGGCCGATTCCCTGCGTTTCTGGGATTTCATCAACTGTTCCGCCGCCAGCCTCGGCAGTGAGATACGCGGGATTCACGGCCAGCGGGTGACCACCGACTGTCCCGCCCCGCCAATTCACGCACATAGCCGATACGCTCGCATCACGTCCGATGTTCCTTCCGAAACCGGCCCTGCATATCTGGAAAACCTCGGCTATAACGGAGGCGGCGCCAACGGGGGCGAGCCCGCGTTCTCCATCGTCGCCGACCACACCTATTCCGTCAGTCTCGCGGTACGTCCGGTTCATGGGCGGGCCGAGCTGTCCGTCGGCGTGGTCGATAGGTATGGCCTGCCGCTCACCAGTATCACTCGATTGTCGTATATCGTGGACTCCGATCCGCTTGACGGTACGGAAGAGACCGGTCTGAGGCAGGACGATGGGGCCGATGCGCAGGATTCCGGCGTTTCGATCAGTCCGGATTCGTCGGATGATGCCATCGTCATCGGTCGTGACGGCTGGTACCGGTTCAACGCCGACGTAACCGGCCTGAACACCGATTACGGCAAGCTGCGTATCACCATTGACGCCGGCGAACGCACCACGTTCGATCTTGATCTGGTGCAGTTCATGGATGCGGACCATTGGGGCGCGGGCGACCCGAAATGGCGTTACGGCAAGCTGCGCCGCGATTTGGTGGAGACCATTCAGGCGTTGCATCCAGCGTTTCTGCGATTCCCCGGCGGCTGCATTGTCGAAGGTGTGACGCCCGGCAATGAATATCGCTGGAAGGATACCGTCGGCTCTCTGGCCGCGCGACGCCAACAGTATTCGATGTGGTCGTTCAAGATGCCGGATGGTTCCAGCTATTCGCAGAGCTACCAGATCGGTTTCTACGAATATTTCTGCCTGTGCGAGGACCTCAAGGCCAAGCCGCTGCCTACCCTGTTCGCCGGCATCGCATGCCAGTCGCCCGGCCGCGATCCGCGCCACATGGACATCAATTCGGCAACCTTCCGCAACAATGTTATTCAGGACTACCTGGACCTCATCGAATTCGCGAATGGCGATCCGGAGTCCAGCTCGTGGGCCGCGGTCCGGCGTGATATGGGCCATCCAGAACCGTTCGGCCTGGACATGATCGGCGTGGGCAACGAAAACTTCGGGGCTGACTACGTGGCCAAGTTTGACATGATCAGCGAGGCCATTCACGAACGATACCCGGATATGCTGTGTGTGATGAGCGCCGGACTGTTCCCCTTCCAGCCGGCGATGAAGCGCATCTGGGACCATGCGCGAGCGTTGGCCGCAGCCGATTCCGGGGCACATGATTCCGCCACCAGTGACGCGATTATCGTCGACGAGCATTCCTACCACTCCCCCGAATGGTTTGCATCACAAGCGTCACGATTCGATCCTTACCCGCGTTGCGGCGCCGGCGTCTATTTCGGCGAATATTCAGCCAACGGCTATTTTGCCGGCCAACCACAGACCGAACAAGGCGCGAACACGTGGAAGTCGGCACTCGGCGAGGCCGCGTTCCTGACCGGTTGCGAGCGCAATTCCGACGTGGTGCGCATGACCTCCTATGCGCCGCTGCTCGCGCATATCCCGGCTAAGGGGTGGGCGCAGAATCTTATCGAATTCAATCCGGCGCATGTGAACCCCACGGTGAATTATGAGGTGGAGCGGCTGTTTTCCACGCATCTGGGCGACACGACGTATGCCGTATCCATCAAGCAGACCGCGTCACGCCCCACCAAACATCTGTATGTCAGCGCCACCGGGCATGACGGGGATGACGCCTGCCGTTACATCAAAATCGTCAATACCTCCGATTCCCCGGTGGATGTGACGTTGGAAATCGCGCGCGGACTGGCCGGGCTGGGCACCTCGCCATCGCGACCGGTGCGTTTGGAGGTGACGACGTTAAGCGCCAGTCCGACGGCGAAGACCACTATCGGATACCGCGGCGAGGCTTCGGGAGCGATTGTGCCGGAACGTCGGGCTTACACATTGCCGTCGCCGTCTTCATTGCTGGCGATGAAGATCAAGCCGTACAGCGTCACGCTGGCGGTTTCGCGCTGATTGGCATCGGCCATTAGGCCGATTCCTTTGCCGTTAGAATCACCCTCAAGGATGAGGGGAATCGTGCAGATTCAGGGAATAATAGGGGCTATCCCCCATAGCGAATACAAGCGCGGGAGGGCAGGATGGAAACCACGGCGGCCAGAAGACCGCCGGCCAACGATGAAGGAGTGTGCGGTATGTTTATCAATCTGTTCCGCAGGCAGCGCCCTGCGCTCGCCCGGCTGGCCCGCAACTCCAACGCCTATCGTCAGCCGACGGTTGCGGCCGTATCATCGTCCGCAGTCGGCGTATCCAGCATCACCTCTGCATCCACCACAGCCAACACAGACGGCGTATCCGGCGTATCCACGCTGGATGCCACCATCGGCCGCATTCATGACATCCCGCAGTCGGCCATGAGCCGACTGACCGGCTCCCCCACCGTATACGCGCGGTAGACCACCCCAGTCGGCTTCGCCGACATCCCCCGCCAACGGGGACAGAGATGGCACAATCGGCTTCGCCGACAGCCCCCGTCAGCGGGGTGGAGACGGCTGGGCTCAGAAACTCGGCTCGATGATCCAGCTCAAGGTCAGCAGTACGGCCAAAAACAGTACGTTCACGGCGGAGTAGAAGGCCAGATACCGGCCTTTCTTGTTGCCGATGAAGATGAAGAACATGCAGAAGGTGAGCGGCAGTCCCCAATCCACGTATTTGAATGCGCGCCGATCGGTGAACAGGAACACGACGACCAGCAACACGGCCGCCGTGCCGGAATACGGTGCCATGATGCCGCGCAATGCTGTGCCCGTATATACGGCTGCATCATTGTGTGGCAGGCCAGACACGAATACCGTACGTGACTGGCTCAAACCAATGGAACATAGTTTCATTCGAGGAAGAGGAGCGATGAAGTTGCGTATTACCCCGGTATTCCCGGTCAAACGTTTCGCCGCCGTGTCTGCACAGAACGTGAAGAACGTGCAGTTCGATTACACAAACATGCCCACGTACAACACGATCACCAAGTAGCGCGCACTGCCGCACTGATCGGCGGCACTTGCCGCATACATGAATGGCCAGTGTGCTGACGCCAACGTATCGTTGCTTCCGCATGTACGATACCCGTTGATGGCCGCGACCGGTTCCGTATTTCGCATCATCGGCTCGCGATGGCATGACTCGTTACTGCGCCACCTCGCCACTACGCCAGGGGCAATGCGATGCCGGCTCGATCGGCTCGATCGGCCAGATCACGCAACGACCACGTGGTCTGCCCCGTTCGCCCGACAACGCTATGCGCATGCCACAGCGAACTGATGATGGCTTCCTCGCTTATTCATTCGTCGAATGCACTCATCGATGTGGGTATGTAGCCATCAAAAAAAACTCGACAACCGCAATGAGCCAGTCACTTGGCTACATCTGTGCTATCGTCTCGCCAATGATTCGAATGCCGGTATCAATGTCAGCGGCATCCGGGCGCACAAAGTTGAGACGGATGTGGGAATCATCCATTTCGTCAACGTCGAACACGCTGCCCGGCATGAACGTGACGCCTTGGGAACGGCAGGATTCCAATACATCCAGAGAGCGCACGCCGTCCGGTAAGGAAACCCAAATATAGTAGCCGCCTGCAGGCACGGTCCAATACACTTCATCCGGCGCATACCGCTCCAATGCTGCGATTGCTGCATCTCGTCGAATGCGGTAAGCCTTAATCAAACCGCGCAAATGTTCGGCGACGCGGCCTTCTTTAAGCAGTTCCAGGCAGATGCGCTGCGATGACGTGCTCGTATGCTGGTCGACCATGCGCCGCAGAGCCGCCAGCCGGTTGATCACATGCGGGTCGGCCACAACCCATCCCGTGCGCAGGCCCGAAGTGACGGTTTTCGAGAACGTCGACAAATACATCACGTATCCCGCATTCTCCATGCCCTTAAGCGGTATGGGGCGATGTTCGTCGGATGATCCCCCGCCGTACCACAAATCGCCGTAAGCATCGTCTTCCACGATCAGACACTGATAGCGCCGCGCCACGTCGATGAGTTCGCTGCGTCGTTCGGGCGGCAGCGTGGTACCGGTGGGGTTTTGGAACGTCGGGACGGTGTAGATGAGCTTGGGCCGGAATCGCGCGCAATAGCCGTCCAACAGGTCTGTACGCATACCGTGCTCGTCCACTGGAACGCCGATGATGCGCGCATCCGCCGAGCGGAAGGTCTGCAATGCCGGGAAGAACGTGGATTGTTCGACCAGCATGCAGTCGCCGGGGTTGATGAACGCGCGCACGATGAGGTCGATGCCCTGCTCGGAGCCGGAGAGCACCATCACGTTGCGGACGCCGCATTGTACGCCTCGTGTGCGCATATGTTCGGCAAGTAGCGCACGCAACTCTTCGAATCCCTCGATAGGTGATTCCGGTTGGCCGTCGAATTCCCGCGATTCGAACGCCTCGATGCTCACCTTGCGCAACAAATCGTCCGGGATATCCGCCGGGTTCGGCGAACCGGTGGCGAAGTCAATAATGGTGTCGCCGCGCTGCGCCCGCTCGGCCGAGGCGATGTCATGGTAGGTAAACCGGTTGGAATAATCAGAGAACAACACCGACCATGGCGGACGCACAACGCTCGGTTTCGGCTCCTCGTCAATCGGCTTATGTCTCACTACAGGAATCCGGGCAGTCTCAGTATGCTGCAACGGCAGCACGAACGTGCCTTTGCCGACTTTGGAGGCGATAAGACCTTCGTCCTTGAGCTGCTGATACGCCTGCAACACCGTGGTGCGATTGACTTCGAGACGCGAGGACAGCTCGCGTTCGGGAGGCAGGCGGTAGCCCTCGGCCATCGCGCCGGAGACGATCTGTTCACGCAGCCCGGCAGCCAGCTGCCGGTACATCGGCACCTTGCTGCGTCGATTCAGCTCAAGCTGCATGGCAGATCGTCTCCTTGATTCGTCAGTCGGATACCAGTCTAGCGGCAGACGAATCAACTACAGCGACAGGAAGAGCTCGTGGATGCGGGTATCGTCCGTGAGTTCCGGGTGGAAGGCGGTGGCCAGGATATTGCCTTGACGCAAGCCCACCACGTGGCCATCGACTTCGGTTTCGACCGTGGCCTCAGGGCCGACCGACACCACGTACGGTCCGCGGATGAATACCAGTGGGAAGTCCGTGATACGCTGCGGATCATCCGCTGCACCAAAATCGGCGGTGGCCTGGAAACTACCGAGCTGACGACCATAGGCGTTGCGGCGTACGACGGCGTCGAGCGCGCCAAAGTAGACATTGTCGTCATTGTCGAGCTTTTTAGCCAGCAGAATCATGCCGGCGCAAGTGCCGAATACCGGTTTTCCTGCCTTGATGTGGACGGCGATCGGCTCGAACAGTCCGGTCGAATGCAGGAGCTTGCCCTGTGTAGTGGATTCGCCGCCGGGTAGAATCACGCGGTCGATGGATTCATCGAAATCCTCGGTCGCGCGCAGCAGTTTCCACGGCGCACCGAGCTTGTCCAGCACCGCCGCATGTTCGGCGAATGCGCCTTGTACGGCCAGGATGCCGGTCACGCCGTGCTTGGCGTTTTCGGCGTCCTCGGACTCTTCTTTGGAAATATATTCAGCAGCTACAACCATGTTGTCTCCTTGGGCCTTGACTCCCGCTGGCGGGAGCGTCACCTTTTCTTGGCTCCCCTCAAAGAGGGGAGCCAAGGTGATGCACTCACTCGCCGCGAGCGGCCATGATGGTCTGAATCTCGTCCTCGTTGATGCCGACCATGGCTTCGCCGAGGTTTTCGGACAGCTTGGCGAGCAGATCGGCGTCCTGCCAGTTGGCGGTGGCCTTGACGATGGCGGCGGCGCGCTTGGCCGGGTCGCCGGACTTGAAGATGCCGGAGCCCACGAATACGCCCTCGGCGCCGAGCTCCATCATCAGGGCGGCGTCAGCCGGGGTGGCCACGCCACCGGCGGCGAAGTTCACGACGGGCAGACGGCCGTTGTCGTGCACGTACTTGGCCAGATCGTAGGGCACGGCCAGCTGCTTGGCGGCCTCGTAGACCTCGTCGTCGCGCAGGCCGACGAGTTCGCGGATCTGCTTGTTCATGGTGCGCATATGACGCACGGCCTGAATCACGTCGCCGGTGCCGGGCTCGCCCTTGGTGCGAATCATGGCAGCACCCTCGGCGATGCGGCGCAGCGCCTCGCCCAGGTTCTTCGCGCCGCACACGAACGGCACGTCGAACTGGTTCTTGTCGATGTGGTACACGTCGTCGGCCGGGGAAAGCACTTCGGATTCGTCGATGTAGTCGATTTCGATGGCCTGCAGAATGCGGGCTTCGGCGATGTGGCCGATGCGCACCTTGGCCATGACCGGAATCGAGACAGCTTCCTGAATGCCCTTGATCATGGCCGGGTCGCTCATGCGGGAGACGCCACCGGCGGCGCGAATGTCAGCGGGGATGCGCTCCAGCGCCATCACCGCACACGCGCCGGCGTCCTGCGCGATTTTCGCCTGTTCGGGCGTGGTGACGTCCATGATCACGCCACCCTTGAGCATCTGGGCCAGATTACGGTTGAGTTCCGCACGATTCTGCGTCATGAGTTTCCCTTCGTTTCGACGCTGCTTGGTATCGCGCTTCATTATTGAACGAATCGGATTGGTCCCACCCAGACCAGTCCAATTTGGATGGGGCCAATCCGCAACTTCTGCACCCATCCAATCCGGCAACCGGTTGTATGGCCTTATGCATCCGGCACGTATTCGAAGATGCGCGCAATCAGTGGGAGGTATTAGCCGACGGTGTTGCCGTAGATTTGGGCTTGGAGGTCTTTACGGGCGGTTTCCATGCGGGTGATCTGGCCGAGGAGGGTTATTTTTTCTTCGCCGTCGGGCAGCTGGGCCATGCGTCGTTTGGCCAAGCCGATCTGGCGCATGAAGCCCATGTCCAGTAGTCGGGTGAGCAGTTCGGTGGCATAGCGCTGCTCTTCCGGCGTGGCAGGGCGTAGCTGCACGGCGGCCGCACCACCGCCGACTCCCCCAGGCACGTTCGACTGCGGAGGTTGTGCGCCATTACCACCGTCGTCGCCAGGCAGTGGCAACGGCATGACGGCCAACTCGTTGATCACCTGATTGAGCATCGGCCCGCCGGCCTTGGTGAGGTTGTGCATCCACAGCCCCTGCGGGGTATCGTCGGATGGCAGTCCGCCAGCGGCCGCGATCGCCTGGAACAGGGTGCGGAACACCGAAGTCATGAAATGCTCGATGGTCAGCTGCCCGAACATGGTGCGGTCGATGGCGCGCGGCACCTGAATCAACACGGCCATGAACTGCTGTTCGGCGATGAACACGGCGTCGTCGATCTTGAAATATGCCTGTTCGGCGGCGTCACGGCGCTCCAAAGCCTTGCGCGTGGCCGGATTGGCGTACGGGTTGGTGCCGGGTTCCACACGCGGCTCGTCACGCTCGAATCGACGTTTGGGCGCATAGGCGTCCTCATCGCGCACGTGCGTCTGCCGGCGCGCGTTCATCACCTCGCGGCGCATCACCTCAAGGTCCACGCCGATACGGCCCGCGGACTTGCGCGCGTAAGCGTCCCACAGGGAGCGGTCGCGAATCTGCGCTACCAGCGGGGCCACGGCTTTCATCGCACCCACTTGGCCGGGCGTGTAGGTCAGGTCGAACCGGCCGATGGCGGCGTCGATCACGAAATCATACAACGGTTTGGCGCGGGCGATCAGCGAGCGCACTGCCTCGTTGCCCCGTTCGATGCGCAGGTCGCACGGATCGAGATTGTCGTCGGCCACGGCCACGAAGGTCTGGGAGAGGAAGGCCGAATCAAGGCCGAAGGCGTGCAGCGCGGCCTTCTGGCCGGCGGCGTCTCCGTCGAACGTGAACACAATACGCGAGCTCAATGGCTGGTCCTTGACCTTCAGCGGCCCGACCAGCTGGACCGCGCCCAGCGAATCGTCGGCGATCAGGCGGCGCACGATCTTGGCGTGCTCGGCGCCGAACGCCGTGCCGCACGTGGCGATGGCGGTGTCGATGCCGGCCAAGTGCATGGCCATCACGTCCGTATAGCCTTCGACGATCACGACCTGCCGCTTCTTGACGATGGCGGATTTCGCCAAATCGATGCCGTAAAGCACCTGGGTTTTGCGGTAGAGCTGCGTGTCCGGCGTGTTGATGTATTTGGCGGCGATCTGGTCGTCTTCGTATAATTTGCGCGCACCGAAGCCGAGCGTGCGGCCGGTCGAATCGCGAATGGGCCACGTCACGCGGCCACGGAAATAGTCATAGATGCCGCGCTGGCCTTGACGGGCCAAGCCCGCGTCGAGGATTTCCTTCTGCGTGAAGCCCTTGGAGGCCAAGTGGCGCACAAGATTATCCCAACCTTGGGGCGCGTAGCCGCAACCGAAACGTTCGCAATCAGCTTGGGAGAAGTTGCGGCCGCCAAGCAGCTTGCGGGCGGGCAGCGCTTCCTTGGTCAGGATCTGGGAGACGAAGAAGCGCTGGGCTTCCTCGCAGGCTTCCAGCAGTCGCGTGCGCTTGGAGCCGGTGTTCTCGCGGCTCGGGCCGTTGCCGCTGTTCTCGTAGTGCAGCTCGATATGGTACTTGTCGGCGAGCAGTTCCACGGCTTCGCGGAAGTCGATGTTTTCGGATTGTTCGACGTATTTGAATACGTCGCCACCCAAGCCACAGCCGAAGCAGTGCCACACGCCGAGCGAGGGACGCACGTTGAAGCTGCCGGTTTTCTCGTCGTGGAACGGGCACAGGCCCACGAAGGTGCCGGTGCCGGAGGGCTTAAGCGTTACGGTCGCAGATACAATGTCATACAGGTCCGCGGCGGCGCGCACCTTCTCGACATCTTCTTTCTTAATCATTCCGACCATAAGTCTCTAGAGTACCGCCTCACCTGAGACACAGTAAATTTTTACCGTTGGACACCAGTTCTTCTGGGTTCGACTCCCCTCAGACTCAGCGAGGCCCCTTCCAAGAGGTGAACCCGCAGGGCGGAGTATCGCACCCGCCTGACACAGCCTCAGCACAAGATGGAGTGCAGGGCCAGGGCGGAGTTGTCGGTCAGGCTTGCGACCTGATCGATGGCGACGCGCAGGCGCTCGTCGTCGTTGGTGGATTCATTCCAATCGGCCAGGAACTGGCTTTCCAAAGCGTCGGAGGGGAGCGGCGAATCGGCCATAAGCACATCGACCAAATCTGATACGATCTTGAGCTCCTCCTGATGGAATGGCTCGCGCTCGCGAGGCGCCATGACGAAGTACACGGCGATGCCCTTCAACGCCACGATCTCGTAATTCGTGTCCTCGGGAATCACGATGTTCGAGGAATACCGGGTCAACGGCCCGGGCCCATACGTGTCGCGCGTGGCGGTTTCCACCGACCAGCAGAAGCGGCCGATCAAATCGGACGTAATGTTCTTGAGCTGTGCCAACGATTCGCGCGAACCATTGAAATGCGCGGGGAACAAATGCTCTCGGCGCAATCGCATGAACGCGGCCAGCAGCTTGTCGGCATCCCACTTCGCCCCATACCATGCGCGCGTCTGCTCGATGATGTGGTCCAGCATCTTCGGATCGGCGAGCACAATCGGATCGAACGCGCCGGTGGCGATGGAATCCTCGACATCATGCACGGAGTAGGCGACATCATCCGAAAGGTCCATGATCTGGCATTCCATGGGCTTGGTGGCCTGGGGAGCGCCGATTTTGAGCCAGCGGAACACCGGCTCATCATCCGGGTAGACGCAGAACTTCTTCGACCGCTCCCCCTTGGGGTGTTGGTCGGCTTCGGCCAAGGTCCACGGGTATTTGACGGCCGCATCCAAGGCCGCACGGGTCAGGTTCACGCCGGCCGAACGCCCGTCCGGGTGAAAGATCTTGGGTTCGAGCCGGGTCAGGATACGCATGGTCTGTGCGTTGCCCTCGAAGCCGCCGATATTGCTGGCGATGTCGGCGAGCGCACGCTCCCCGTTGTGCCCGAACGGCGGGTGACCAAGGTCGTGGGCCAGACAGGCGCAGTCGACCACGTCCGGATCGCAGCCGAGCAATGCGCCGATTTGGCGACCGATCTGGGCGACTTCCAGCGTATGCGTCAGTCGGGTGCGGGCGAAATCGTCGGTACCGGCAATCAGAATCTGGCTTTTCGCGCCCAAACGCCGCAAAGCGGACGAATGAATCAGTCGCGCGCGATCGCGTTCGAAAGCCGTGCGCGACTTGGATTTGGGCGGCTCGGGTGCCCATCGCTCCTCGTCGAAGGCGCTGTAGCCCTCATCGCTCATCACCTGTTCCCCATCCAACGTTGTTTCCATATGCCCAGCATAGGCACACATATCGGCCGCAGTAATCCCGACTTCCCGAATATGTGCCACTAACGTCAACTCAACGGCACATATTCGGGAGATTGGGGCCGATTTCCCGAATATGTGACGCTCAGCACATGTCAGTGGCACATATTCGGGAAGAAGGGATTACGGGGTGCCACCGTATGGCGGTAATGCACCTTATAGCAGCGTGGCCGGGTCGAGTTTGGCGAGGTCGTCGGCGTCCAGCGCGTCGGCGGCCTGCTCGTACAGGCGCGGGATGCGGTTGCGCAGGCAGGTGAAGATCTCGTAGCTGATGGTGTCGGCGGCGCGGGCCCAATCGTCGGCGGTAGGCTCAACGTAATCCTCGCCGCGGCCCGGGCCGAACAGTTCGACCGTGTCGCCCTCATGGACGCCGAGTTCGGCGGCGGATCCGTGCAGGTCCACGATGAACTGGTCCATGCACACGCGACCGCACACACGGTACAGTCTCGGGCCTTCGGCGGTCATGATGCGCACCGGGCCTCCCGGCTTCTCCACATGCTTGGCCCCTTCCATGTCGAATCCCGAGGCGGAGCGGTGGATGCCGTCGGCGTACCCCAGCGGCACTATGGCGGTGGACGTGTTGTCCGGGGTCAGATAGGTACGGCCATAGGAGATGCCGTGACCCGCCTCCACGTCCTTGACCGTGCCGAGCTGCGCCTGCAGGCGCATGGCCGGGGTCAGATGCCAGTCGCGCGGGGTGCCCATCGCGGGGTCGGGTTCGTAGCCGTACAGGCCGATGCCGGGGCGGGTGAGTTCGAAATGGATCTCGGGTCGGTCCAGTGTCGCCGCCGTATTGGCCAGATGTCGGATCTCGGGCGGGATGCCGGCCAGCTCCATGCGCCTGGTGAAGTCCTTGAACGTTGCGATCTGCTGGTCGGTGGAGGCGACGAATTCGGGCACATCGGGCGAATCGGCCACGGCGAGGTGGCTCCACTGGCCCACGATGCGCAGCACACCCTCCTTGGCGAGGGGCACGAGCGCGGCGAGCGCGGCGTCGAATCCGGCCGGAGTGAACCCGTTGCGGCCAAAACCGGAATCGACCTTCACATGCACGCGGGCGGGCTTGCCGAGCCTGCGCGCGGCGGCGGCCAGCGCCTCGATGCCGGACAGGGAGCCGACCGACACGTCGATGTCGGCGGCGATCAAATCATCGAACGGCGCCGCGGCGCCGTTGTATACCCAGGTCAGGATATGGCACCGGTCGGGGCCGATGCCAAGCCTGCGCAACAGGAGCGCCTCATGCGATTGCGCGGTGCCGAGCCATGTGGCCCCGCCGGCGAGCGCGGCCAGGGCGGTGGGCAGCAGGCCATGGCCGTATGCGTCGGCCTTGACCACGCCCATCACCGCCGTGCCCGATGCGGGGCCACCCACCACGGAGACCAGATGGGCCATGTTGTCGCGCATGGTTTTGAGGTTCACGATGGCCTGCGCGGGGTATTGCCGGCGGGCGGCCTCGTAATTGGCTTTGCCCCGCTCGGAGGAGAATGCGATTTCCAGTGCTGCGTTCATGCTCATGGATATCTATTGTTGCGCGGGAATATGACGTGCGGTCGTTTCGACCGCATGACGCCGTCCCGGCGTGCGGAACGGCGGGCACCGTTTTCGCCGGGCAGTCGTACACTGATGTCCAATGTGCGGTTTTCAACACAGGACCGCCTATGATTCCCGGCGTTGAGGCGTGCCGGGATCCCGGAAATCCGTCCGGTTCAGCCCCATAATCCTAGATTTCATGAGAGAAGAACATGGATCTGTTTCGTAAGAAAAGCGTGGATCAGCTTGTCGCCGAATCCACTCCCCTCAAGCGCACGATGCGCACCTTCGATCTGACGATGCTCGGCATCGGCGCGATCATCGGCACCGGTATCTTCGTGCTCACCGGCAAGGGCGCGCTGACCGCCGGCCCGGCCCTGTCCGTATCGTTCCTGCTGGCCGCCGTCTGCTGCGGTTTTGCCGGTCTGTGCTACGCCGAGTTCGCCGCCATGGCCCCGGTGTCCGGCTCGGCCTACTCCTATGCCTATCTGGCGTTCGGCGAGCTCATCGCCTTCGTGATCGGCTGGGATCTGATTCTGGAGTACGCCCTGCAGGCGGCCACAGTGTCCGCCGGCTGGTCGGGCTACTTCAACAAACTGCTGGAAGGCTTCAGCCTGCACCTGCCGGTCGAGCTGACCGCCGCCTACGGCACCAACCCGGACGTCACCACCTACTTCAACCTGCCCGGTTTCGTCATCGTGCTCATCATCACGTGGGTGCTCTCCATCGGCATCAACCAGACCAAGCGCACCAATGACGTGATGGTGCTCATCAAGCTCGCCATCATCGTGCTGTTCATCGTGTGCGCCGTGTGGTATGTCAAGCCGTCCAACTGGCAGCCGTTCTCCCCGTACGGCATCTACACTTTCCAGCCCGGCTCCACCCAGCCGTACGGCATCGTGCCGGCCGCTTCCATCGTGTTCTTCAGCTTCATCGGCTTCGATGCCGTGTCCTCTTCCGCCGAGGAGACCATCAACCCGAACAAGACGCTGCCGCGCGGCATTCTGCTGTCCCTGGCCGTTTCCACCGTGCTCTACGTCATCATGACCCTGATCATGACCGGCGTGGTGCCCTACAAGGAGTTCGCCAAGTACATCGACGCCCCGGTGGCCGGCGTGATTCTGGAGACCGGCATGAACTGGCTCGCGGTGATCGTGAACCTGGGCGCCCTCATCGGCATGACCACGGTGATGCTCGTGCAGCTGTACGGCCAATCCCGTATCTGCTACGCCATGAGCCGTGACGGCCTGTTCCCGAAGTTCTTCGGCCACGTGCACGAGAAGTACCGCACCCCGTTCAAGGGCACCTGGTTCTTCGGTCTGCTGACCGCGTTCGCCGGCGGCTTCATCAACATCAACGTGCTGTTCGAGCTGGTGAACATCGGTACGCTGTCCGCGTTCATCATCGTGTCGGCCGGTATTCTATGGATGCGCAAGACCCAGCCGAATGCGCCCCGCGGCTTCCGCGCGCCGGGCGTGCCGGTCACCCCGATTCTGTCCATCGTATTCTGCTTCGTGCTCATCGCCGGTCTCAACTGGGAGACCTGGGTGCGTTTCGCCATCTGGTTCGGTCTGGGCCTGATCGTGTACTTCGGCTACAGCCGCAAGCGCTCCAAGCTTGGCCTTGAGCAGAAGGCCGGGGCTGACGCCAAGGTCGCTGCGACTGAGGACTGAGGTCTATCGGCTGGCCGATAGTCGATGGCTGCTTTCGTGAAAACCGTACGCTGAGTTACTTTCAGCGTACGGTTTTTGCGATATGCACGAGTTTGAACGGGCGGCCGACGGACTGTACGTGCGCGACGACGTGGACCTTACCTGACCAGCTCCACCACGGAACCGAACACGCTGGCGACAGCCACACTCACCACTCGTGGCGCTGATAGGCGATTCTGGTGGTGTCGACCGGCCGGTCGAGCAGCTGGATCAGGCCGCAACGGGCGAAGCCGGAGCTTTCGAGCACGTGTTGCATGGCCTTGTTATTGGGGTGGGTGTCGGCGCGCACGTTGCCGTAGTGCTTCAGGGCCCACCTGATGCAGTCGCGGGCCGCGTGGCGCACCAGACCGGATGCGGCGATGCGGTGGATGGTCACATAGGTGTCGTTATCCAGCCAGGCGCCTTCGATTTTGGCGTAGGTCGGATCCTTGCCCGGGCACAGGGCGAACTGGGCCAGAATGCGTTCGTGGCCATTGCAGGTGTCGACCAGCAGCATCGTACGCTGGTTGGCGATGTCGTCCTCAATCACCGATTCACGCGGAAATTCGTTGCCCCACTGGGTGGGGTTGCCGTTGGCGGCCATCAACGCGCGTGCGCGTGCGTAGATTTTTTGCATCTGCGGCAGATCGCGCATGGTGGCGTGGCGGAAACGGCGGCCTGTCGCCTTGTTTGCAGCGTTCGACTGAGTCACTTCTCACCTCTCCGACATGCCGGGTTGCCGGCACGGTGACCGGCGACTAACTGACGGCCAACCTACCATGCCGTAGGCACAAGAAATCCTCTCCGCGTTGCATGACGGACACTAATAAACAATGGCTTCCGTCCGCAGGAGCCGGACAGTCCAGCCGAGTTGAGGACAGCCACCCTCAGTCGGCTTTGCCCCAGCTCCCGCCAGCGGGAGCCGAATCAGAATTGGATCGAATCAGACGAATCAGACGACCTTGCGTTCGAACGGGTCGGAACTGATGCCTTCCTCAAGGATCTGCTTGGCCCATTCCTTGGCGGCGAACAGGCTGTGGTCGCGATAGTTGCCGCAGCTCTTCTCAGTGGTGGCGGGCACGTCATCCCACGTGGCCTTGTATGCGATGAACTCCAACGATTCCTTCAACGCCTTGGCCACATCCTCGGTGGAGTGGGTGCCCCAGGTCAGCAGGTGGAAACCGGTGCGGCAGCCGAACGGCGAGCAGTCGATGTAGCCCGGGATACGTTCGCGCAGCAGCACGGCGATGGTGTGTTCGATGGTGTGCAGGCCGCCGGTGGGGATGGCCTGCTTGTTCGGCTGGGTCAGGCGCAGATCGTAATTGGAGATCACGTCGCCGTGAGGGCCCGTTTCGGTGTCGATGTAACGCACGTACGGTGCCTTGACCTTGGTGTGATCAAGCTGGAATGATTCGACGACGGGCTTTTCGGCCTTGTCTTCTGCCATGCTGTTGCCTTTCTACTTGCTGACTGTTCGGTCATGAAGTATCGAACAGTCATCGTAGTCGCGCCAGCCCAAGAACGCCCGCAGATACTCCGCGGTTCGCTATAGGAGATTGTTATGACGCACTCCCGGCATTGAACGAGGCGATGGTTTGCATGAAGCGCTGGCCGTAGAGGTCGAGCTTGTGTTGACCGACGCCGTTGACCGCCAGAAATTGCGCGTTGGTAACCGGCTTGATGCGGGCCATGTCGCGCAAGGTCTTGTCGGAGAACACGATGTACGGCGGCTTGCCGATTTCCTGGGCGATGGTGCGTCGCAGTTCGCGTAGCTTCTGGAACAGCGATTCCTCGTCATCGTCCGGGATATACGAGCCCAGCGCATCGCCGGGAACATTGGCGGAATCGGCAGTATCAGCCACTCCCCCGCTCCGACCGGAACCGGCCGCCGCCGACTTGTGTTCCACCCGTTTGATCTCATAGTGGAAGTCGGGAGCGGCGGTTTCGGCCGCCCGCGCACCGAACATGACGATTGGCATACGCCCTTCGGCGATTGACAGGTACCCGTCCGTGGCCATCTGGCTCAACACGTCGCGAACGCGAGCCTCGTTCACGTCCTTGAGCATGCCGAAGGTGGGCATCCGCTCCGGGTTCAGCCATGCCAGATCCTGTGCCCGCGAACCGCGCAGGATCTTGACGATCTTGCCGGAACCGACGCGCTGCCCCACGTCATGCACGCAACGGCTGATCGCCTGCGCCACGCGGGTCACGTCGATGGTCTCGAACGTGCTTTCGCAGTTCGAGCAGGCACCGCATCCGCCGGACTGCGAAGAGTCCGCCGCAATGTCTTCACCCGCCGTGGAACCAGCATTCGACGACAATTCCTGACCGAAATACCGGGTCATATACCGGTGCAGGCAGTCGGTGGTGCGGCAGTAGCCGACCATACCGTCCAGCAGCCGGCGCTTGGACTGGCGAACGATTTCCTGCTCTTCGGGCGTCAATCGCTCGTTCTCATAATCGTTATCCAGCAACCGACGCCGGGTGACGATGTCTGACTCATTCCACAGCAGCGTGCATCGGCTGGGCTCGCCGTCACGGCCCGCGCGGCCGGCCTCCTGATAGTAGGCCTCAATGGATTCGGGCAGATTGTGGTGGATGACGTAACGCACGTTGGACTTATCGATGCCCATGCCGAAAGCGTTGGTGGCCACGACCACCGGCACCTTGTCGGTGATGAAGTCGCGCTGGGCCGCCTCACGCGCGTCCGGCGACATGCCGCCATGGTAGGCGACAGCCGGATGCCCCATCTGGTTCAGCGTGTCGGCGAGCGCTTCGGTGGTCTTGCGGGTGGCGCAGTAGACGATGCCGGATTCGTCCGGATGGTCGGCCACATACCGCGCCACCCATGCGGCCTTGTATTTGGTCTCCAGTTTGACCACATCAAAATACAGGTTCGGCCGGTCGAATCCGGTAACGGTGACGGCCGGATTCCGCAATCCCAGCAGTCCCACGATGTCCCGGCGCACCCGTTCGGTGGCGGTGGCGGTGAACGCACCCACCGGTGGACGCTGCGGCAGACCGGCGATGAAATCGCCGATACCTAAGTACGACGAGCGGAAGTCCTGACCCCACTGGGAGACGCAGTGGGCTTCGTCCACGGCGATCAGCGAGATCGGCGTACGGGCGGCAAAGTCGCGGAATCGCCCGGTTTCCAAGCGTTCCGGGGCCACGTACAGCAGTTTGATCTGTCCGGCGGCGGCTTGGGCGAACACCATCGCCTGCTCGTCGGGAGTTTGAGTGGTGTTGATGAACGCGGCCGGCAGACCGAGGTCGTTCAGCGCATCGACCTGGTCGCGCATCAGGGAAATCAAGGGAGATATGACCAAAGTCGCACCCGGGCTGAGCGCGGCGGGAATCTGGTAGCACACGGACTTGCCTGCGCCGGTGGGCATCACGCCCAAGACATCGCGTCCGGCAAGCAAAGCCTCGACAATTCCTTGCTGTCCGGGCCTAAACGAGTCATAGCCGAAGTATCGTGTGAGCGCCTCCAGCGCCGCCTGATGTGCTGTCATAAACGACCAGTGTAGGCCGACCGCGGATGGATTTCATCGTATAACGGAATACCTCGTAACGATGTACGTAGCCCTTCCGTATTATTATGCGTCGAGGAACGTTATTCCCGGCATATCGCACGATATGCCGCTTTGAGAGAACTAAGACGGGGCATTTTATGGCCAACGATACATTTTCCTTCTCCTCTCCTGACGATCAGGAGACGGCGGTGCTGCAGCCTGTGGCCGCCGATGGGCTGTTCGCAGCCGCGGCCACAGGTACCGCCACACCACAGCAAAGTGACAATGGCACCAATAACCATGCCGACAATACAGTCTATGTGGGTGAACATGTCATGGCATCTACCACCGCTAAATCACATGGCAAGGCCGCACGGATCGCCATCATAACCATATTTGCAGTGTTGCTTGCCGCATTAATAGCCTATTTCTTCGTCGGACGTTGGTACTTCCAAGACAAGGCTGCGCCCGGTGTTCATTTGGGCAATGTCTCTGTCATGGGCCAGACCCGCGAAGAACTTGCGAATACTGTGAAGCAGCAGCAGAATAACACCACGGTGACGTTCACCGCCGAAGGCAACAGCGTCAAAGCCTCGCTGAAGGACCTTGGTGTCACCGTCGACACGGATAAAACCGTAGATGCGCTGTTGAACGCGAAGACCGGCGACGTGGCCAAGCTCAATATTTTCGATCAGCCGCATATCGCTCTGACCGCCACCACGGACAAAGAGGCTGCCGAACAATTCGTCACCGCCGGCCTGGTCGACGAGACCGACCGAGCGCAGATTGCCACCGTTGTCTACAACAAGAGCACCAAGCAGTTCGATTACACCGCGGGTCAGGATGGCAAGGGCCCGGATATCAATGTTGTCAATGCTGCAGTCAAGGAGGCCGTCGCGACCCCGGGCGAAAATGCGACGGTGCCGGTCAAGATACAGACTGTAAAGAATCCGATTGATGAGGCGAGCGCACAGCAAACACAGTTTGACGCCAATGCCAAGCTTGGCCTCAAACTGACCGTGGACAACGGCGTGAACAAGAGCGTCACCATCCCGGCCGATACCATTGCCTCATTCCTCAAGCCCACGGTGAATAAGGCGGATGACACCATGAGTCTGGTAGTCGACCGCGATGCCATCACCAAGTACGTCACCAGTGACAGCGTAACCAAGGAACTGACTGTTCCCAAGGTGACACGCGAGGTCTACATCACGCCGAAAGACGAAGGCGGCGTGGAAATTGGTGCCGATAAGACACTCGGCGTGGATGGTATTGAAGTGACTGGTGCCGGGGACGCCCCCGAACGTCTGGCTACCGCCATCGAGCAGAACCAGTCCACTGATTCCACTGTGGCTGTGAAAGACAGCCCATATGATGTCAAGCAGGTCGAGGTGCCTCATAACTTCGATACGGCAAATGGCGATAAGTGGGTTCATGTTGATCTGACGAACCAGACTGCCACTGCATATCAGGGCACCACGGTGGTCAGGAAGTTCAACATCGCTTCTGGCAAGCCCACCGCCGATGGTTCCATGCTGTCCGATACCGGCACGTTCTACGTGTATCTCAAGTACGAATCGCAGACCATGGTTGGCGAAGGCTACAACCAGCCAGGCACGCCGTGGATTTCCTACTATAACGGCGGCGAAGCCCTGCACGGTGTTCCTGCATACATGTGGGGCGAGCACCCCATCTATGTGCAGCAGGGTATCCCAGGCTCGCACGGCTGCATCAACATGCAGGTGGCCGACGCCAAGTGGATGTACGACTTTGCCACCATCGGCACTCGTGTGGTCGTTGATGGCACCACACCGACTTCCGGTCAGGCGTTGCGCCCGGCTGGTGCGGATGCCACTGGATGGCAGGGCGGCAACGCCAGCTGATTCAATCCATGTTTAATCGATAACGAAAAATCCCCGACCCTTGTGGGCCGGGGTTTTTTGTAGGTACCAATCGATAGCGAGTCCGCCGATAAGCGTGGTGGCACCGTCAATACGGTGCCACCAGTACCGTCAGTACGGTCAGATACGATCCAACGCCTGCTTGAGATCGGCGATAAGGTCGTCGGCGTTCTCGATACCGACCGAGATACGCACCAGGTTGGCGGGCACCTGCAGGGTGGTGCCGGCCACGGAGGCGTGGGTCATGGCGGAGGGCACCTCGATGAGGCTTTCCACACCGCCGAGCGATTCGGCCAGTGTGAAGATCTGCGTGTGGTCCACGAAGTGCTTGGCCGCCTCGGCGCCGGCCGCGAGCTGCACGGAGACGATGCCGCCGAAGCCGCCGTGCATCTGGCGGGCGGCGATTTCATGAGCAGGGTGGGACTCGAGGCCCGGGTACCAGACGCGCTCAATCACATCAGAGGGCTGGGATTCGAGCCATTCGGCCACCTTCAGGGCGTTGGCACTGTGGCGCTTGACGCGCAGATCCAGGGTCTTCAGGCCGCGGATGTCCAGCCAGGAGTCGAACGGGGAGGGCACTGCGCCGGCGGCGTTCTGCAGGAAGGCGACCTTCTCGCGGGTCTCCTCGTCGTTGACCACCACGGCACCGCCGACCACGTCGGAGTGGCCGCCGATGTACTTGGTGGTGGAGTAGACCACCACATCGGCGCCATCGGCCAGCGGGTGCTGAAGGGCGGGCGAGGCGAAGGTGTTGTCGACCGCGACCTTGGTGCCGTACTTGTGGGCAACTTCGGCGGTGGCCGCGATGTCGGTGATGTTGAGCAGCGGGTTGGACGGGGTCTCGACCCACACATACTGGTAGTGCTTGGAGGCCAATGCGGTTTCCACGGCTTTCAGATCGGTGATGTCCACCACGTCGAGGCCCACATCCCACGGCACGAACACCTTGGAGAGCAGGCGGTAGGTGCCGCCGTACACATCGTTGCCGAGCAGGATGTTGTCGCCGGGCTTGATGGTGGAGCGCAGCAGCACGTCGATGGCGGCCAAGCCCGAGGAGAAGCTCAGCGCGTACTTGCCGCCTTCCACGGCGGCGAGCTGCTCGTCGAAGCTGGTGCGAGTGGGGTTGATGGAGCGGGAGTAGTCGTGGCCTCCCCTGAGGCCCAACACGCCATCCTGCTTGAAAGTGGAGGTGGCGAAGATCGGCGTGACGACCGCACCGGTGGTCGGGTCGGGCTCCTGGCCGGCGTGGATGGCGCGGGTGGCGATGTCGGTGTTGGCGAACTTGGCGTTGTATTCAGCGGACATGATATCGGGTTCCTTTCGGGATTGTTCCGTATTCGAAGGTAAAACAGGTGCGGTTGGCCAGTGCGGATATTGGTATTGATTCTTTTGATAGCTAGTTATGGAGTCCGTCCCCAGCTCCCTCATCAGAGGGAGCTCCGTCAAGGTACTGCTCGGCGAGGGAGGGTTTGCTGGTGCGCTCCACAATATCGCCGTAGCCGTTGGCGCGCATCCAGTCGTCATTGAAGATCTTCTCCAGATAGCTGCGGCCGGAATCAGGGGCGAGCACCACCACGATCTGGTTCTCGTCCAAATCATTGGCGAGCGCGTACTTGATGGCGCTGGCCACGGCCATGCCGGACGAGCCGCCGACCAGCAGCGCCTCCTCGCCGGCCAGACGGCGGGTCATTTCAAAGGCTTCAACGTCGGATACGCGCACGATGTCGTCGGTGATGTTCCGGTTGAAGGCCTTGGGGTAGAAGTCCTCCCCCACGCCCTCGATGTCGTACTGGTGGACTTCATCGCGTGAGGAAGCGGAGTAGATGGAGCCTTCCGGGTCGGAGCCGATGACTTTGACCGCGCCGTTGGAGGCTTCCTTGAGGTACTTGCCGGTGCCGGAGATGGTGCCGCCGGGGTTGAAGTATTCGACTTTGACGGCGATGGTGGATTTGACGCCGGCCACCTGCGGGATGTGGTTGAGTTTGACGAGTGGGGTGTTGCCGATGAGTTCTGCGAGGCTGTTGTGGATGGTCATGTGAAGTCCTTCGTTGCTGGGGTTGCGGTGTTTTGCTGCGTTGCGTTCGTGAACCGACGTTCCCAGACGAATGGACTGTGGCTTTGGTTTGAAATCGAGTATTCCCACTCACTGTACGGTGAAGCCGAAAAGTGAACCGGTTTTTCATGTTAACCACGGCTCGCGCGTTACACGGTTACGCTCGTGCCATCAATTCCATGAAAATCCATGAAAATTCATGCGACAGATTTGCCGCGATTCGAATGCTCTATCTCAAGTTATGCGTCACTGACCGCTCGCCCAGGGGCGTCGGTTAGCGACAACAACATGAGATAATCTGCATGTCCCACACCATAGCACAACCCGCGACAAGCGCGTGTCGCCGGCGTTCATATGGTGGCCAAGATTCTTTGACAACGATTCCGCCACGCCTTCAAGCAGAACGCTTCCATACCGCCAATCATGCTCTTGTAATGGCAGAATCGTCAATCCGAAGTGATGGCAAAATACAACAGTTCGGATCATAGACAACGATGAGGGCCGGCACAAGCCGGCCCTCATTTCACTTCGCCACGACCTGACGGCCCTGCACCCACACTGCGCGGATGTTCTCGGGTACGGCAAGATTGAGGATCTTCTGGAAGATGTCGGCGGGTGGCTCCTGCTCACCGTCCGGGATGCGGCGGTATACGCCAAGCCGCCGAGCTTCGTCCCGCTCGACGGCATACCGTTCGGCATCCGGCTGGAGCACGGACGTGCTGATGCCCCGGTCATCAATCAGGAACAGGGCGTTGTGGAAATACGCGACCTCGTCGCACGTGCGCGCGGTGAAGCCGGATCCTTCAATGGCCAGGGGCAGCGTCATGGCATCAGTCCTGCGCGTAGATCTTCTTGCGGAACACGAGGAACACGATCAGGCCGAGCGTCATGACGCCGGCGCCGATGAGCAGCAGGTTCGCGTATCCGGCCGCGGCACCGGTGGCGCCGGTGATGCTGGAACCGGCGAGCGCCTGCGAACCCATGAGTCCGCCGATGATGGAGATGCCGATGGAGGCGGTCACGTTCATCAGCAGATCGTTCATGCCCACGCCACGGCCGGACTCCTCCTGCGGAATCGTGCTCAGCACGGTGGAGACCACGGGCGAATACATCAGACCCACGCCGCAGTAGAACACGCATGCGGCGATCGTCAACGCCAGGAAGCCGGCGTTGACGGCCAAGGCGGCGGACACGAAGCCGGCGATCATGAGGCATGCGGCGATGATCAGCGCGGCCTGCTTGCCGATCCTGCCGATGATCAGGCCGGAGCAGGTGCCCACGATGGCCGCGCACACGAACGCCCACACGACGTACGTGGACACCTGGGCGGTGGTCATGCCGTACACGGTGGTGCCGATGCCGTTGAACAGCGGGGAGATGCAGTAGTTGGTGAAGTAGAACACGAGGATCAGCGACATGGCCGCCAGCCAGCGCGTGTTCTTGAAGAAGGCGGGGGTCACGAACGGATCGGAGGCCTTGGCGATGTACACGGCGAAGACCACGAACAGCGCGACGGCCACGATGAGCATCCACCATGCCATGTAGGAGAAGAACAGGGTGAGGAACGCGCTGGCCAGGCCGAAGATGGTGAAGCCGATCCAATCGACCTTGTCGCCGCTGCCCTGACGTCCGGGCAGGCTCTTGAGCAGGGTGGGCAGGAAGAGGATGGTGACGGCGGGGATGAGGAACAGGTACTGCCAGGCGATGGAGCTGAGCGCGCCGGCGGCGAACACGCCGATGGAGGCGGACAGCTGGTAGCCGGCGGTGTACAGGCCGAAGAACACGACCTTGAGCTCGTTCTTCAGATATTTGGTGGTGATGACCAGATACACGGAGCCGGCCACCTGTTCGCCTGCGGTCTGCAGCACGCGGGCGACGATGACGGTCCACAGGTTCGCGGGGAAGAAGAAGTTGGCCACGAACCCGAAAACGGAGCCGACGAACAGCATGATCAGGCCGACGATGACCAGTCGCTTCAGGGAGACGAAGTCGCCGAGCGAACCGTAGATGAAGCACACGATGCCGAGCACGATGCTCGGGAAGGCGGTGATCAGCGAGGCCTGGGCCGGGGCGCCGACGTCTTCGCCCACCTGGGTGAACACGAGGTTGAAGCCCTGCAGGCACAGGGTGCCGAGGATGAAGGTGATGAGCAGCAGCACCAGGGCCTTGACGGCCGTTTGGGTGGTGACCTGCTCGTCGGCGGACTTGACGTCCGCGGTGTTGGTCGATGATGTCATGGAATTCCTCTCTGTTCTCTGTTTGCTATGCTCTGTTTGCGGTGTTCGGCATGTTCCGTGCGCCGACGCCGTTACCCGGCGTGCTTGGCGAGCGCGGTGATGCGGGTCATGAACTCGTGCAGGAAGCGCGGCACGTCGACGCCGACCGCGGCCTTCATGGTCTTGACCGGATCGTTGAGGCGCGTATTGTCGCCGATGGTGCGGCCGCGCGTGGGGCCGTCCACATCCACCTTGAGGTTCATGGGCAGGGTGTCGACCAGCGTGGGGTCCACGGCCACGCCGACCGCCAGGGGGTCGTGCAGGCCGCAGCCGCCCAGATGCGGGGAGGTCGTCTCGTATGCCTTGATGTAGAAGTCGGTCATGTCCGCCAGGAACGCGCCGGCCTTGGTGCCCAGATCACGCCACTGCCGGGTCTCCCGGTAGGTGAGCAGGGTCTGGAGCGTCACATCGAGGCCGATCATCGTGGCCGGGGCGCCCGAACGGAACAGGTAATCGGCGGCGTCGGGATCCTGGGAGATGTTCGCCTCCTCCCAGGCGTTCACGTTGCCGCAGACGGTCAGCGCACCGCCCATAAGCACGATGCGGCCGATCTCGTCCTTGATCTCCGGCGCCTTGCGCAATGCGGCGGCGATGTTGGTCATCGGGCCGGTGGGCACGTAGACGAGCTCCTTGCCGTACGTCTTGGCCGCGTCGATGATGAAGTCGACCGCCGGCTCGGATTGCGGTTCGCGGTTCGAATCGGGGATCGAGACGTCGCCTATGCCGTTGGCGCCGTGGATGAACTTGGAGATCTCCAGCACCTCGAACGAGTCGGTGGTGCTGGAGTGCGGCAGACCCTTGTACACCCCGACTTCCGGGTGGCCGAGCAGATCGGTGATGGCCAGCGCGTTGCGCACGCCCTGGTCGAGCAGTACATTGCCGTATGTGCCGGTGATGCCGATCAATTCCACTTCCGGACTGCCCAATGCGTATGCGATGGCGAGCGCGTCATCCACACCGGTGTCAAGGTCGAGAATGAGCTTTGTCATGAAACACCCTTCCCTTGGGGGGCGAGACCGAATGGCCGTCACTGATTCCCCCGCAAGCATCATCTATGATAGCCGCCATGCCGCGATGGTGCGCGTCAGAGCGAGGCGGCCTCGATAAGCCGTCTGGTGTAATCGGATTGCGGGTCGCCGAGCACCGCGGAGGTGACGCCCGTCTCCTCGACCCGCCCGTCATGGAGCACCACGATACGGTCGGCGATGTGCCGTACCACGCCGAGATCGTGGGAGACCATGATGATGGCGGTGTCCGGGCGGGCCGCACGGATGGCGGCGAAGGTGTCGAGTATCTGGATGCGGGCGGCCACGTCGATGGCGCTCATCGGCTCGTCGGCGAGTATCACTTTGGGTTCGTTGATGACGGCGCGGGCGATGGCCACACGCTGCGCCTGTCCGCCGGACAGGTCGATCGGGTATCGGTCCAGGAAGTCAGCCGGTTCGAGGCCGGCCATGGTCAGGGCCGAGGCCACCCGTTCGGCGATGGCCGCGGATCCAAGGTCACGCCGTTGCAGGGTCAGCGGTTCGGCCACCGATCTGGCGACCCGCCATCGTGGGTCGAGCGAGGAGAACGGGTTCTGGAACACCAGACCGGATTCGCGGCGCAGGGCCCGCCCTCCCGGCGACCTGCGGCCCGGGGCCACGGATTGGCCCTCGTAGTCCACGCTGCCGGCGTCGGCGGGTTCCAAGCCCAGCATGATGCGGGTCAACGTGGATTTTCCCGAACCGGAGCCGCCGATAACGGCGAGGCATTCGCCGGCGTGAACGTCGACGGAGATGTCGAAGAGGACTTGGTGGCGTGCGGCGCGCGGGCCGAAGGATTTGGTGATGGAGTGGGCGGAGAGGAGCGGCACACTGCTGTTACTCATGCGAATCCTCCTTGGGAGTGTGGAGGGTGAGGGTTTGGGCGGCGGCGACCAGGCGCTGGGCTTGTGGTGTGGTCGGCGCGGCGAGCAGATCGGCGGTGGCCCCTGATTCGATGATGCGGCCGGCGTCCAACACGTAGCATCGTTCGGTGGCCCGAGCGAGCACGGAGAAATCGTGGGTGATGAACAGCATGGATGCGCCGGCGTCGTCCACCAGCGAGGTCAGCAGGTCCACGATCTGGCGTTGCGTGATGGAGTCGAGCGCCGTGGTGGGTTCGTCGGCGATGATGAACCGCGGCGAGGTGATCAGCGCCGTGGCGATGCCTACGCGCTGCTGTTGGCCGCCGGAGAGTTCATGCGGGTATTTGCCGGCCACGTCACGGCCCAGTCCGACCTTGTCCAACATGAAGGCCACCCGGTCGGCGCGTTCGGCTTTGCTCAGATCGTAGTGCATGCGCAACGGCAGGGCGATCTGCTGCGCCGCGGTCATCACCGGATTGAGCGCATGGGCCGGATTCTGGAATACCGTGCCCACATACCGGCCTCGCAGGTCGGCGAGGACATGCTCGTCGGCGTATGCGCAACGCGCGTTCCCCGCCAGCCCGTCCGCGCCGCCGTCTTCGCTGGACAGCACGGAGGCGTCCCCCATCGTGATCTCGCCGGACGGCACGGCCTCATGCGGCAACAGGCCGAGCAGCGATTTGGCGATCATCGACTTGCCGGAGCCGGAGGCCCCTATCAGGCCCACCCGTTCGCTGTCCGCGATGGACAGGTCGACGCCCCCGATAATCGGCGTGCCGCCGATGACGATGCGCAGTCCACGGATCTCAACGCTCATCATCCGCCTCCTTCGCCGCCGACGCGGCGTCTGCGCGCACGGCGCGGCCGACCCCGGCCGATCGCCGCAGCGCGGGGTTGGACACCGGGTCGGTGGCGTCGCGCAACGCGTCGCCGAACAGGTTCAGCGCGACCACCACCAGGGTGACGATCAGACCGGGCCACACCACCGTCAGCGGAAACACGTTGATGAGTTTGACCGAGGTGGCCAGCGAATGGCCCCAGCTCGGCACCCCCGCGCCGACGCCCACGCCCAGATAGGTCAGGCCCGCCTCGGCCAGCACCGAGGTGCCCGCCGACATCGACGATTGCACCATCAGTACCGGCGTGATGTTCGGCACGATGTGTCTGACCAGTACGCCGAACCCGCTGGCGCCGTTCGCCCGGGCCGACTGCACGTATCCCGAGCGGGCGGCGAGCAGGGCGGCCGGACGGGCGACGCGCGCCAGATGCAGCCCATAGCCGATGGAGCATGCGCCGATCACCACGGCCGCGGATGCGCCGAACGGCACGGCGAGCAGCAGGGCGATGAGCACGGTGGGGATGGAGATCAGCGCGTCGACCACGGCGACCGACGCCGAGGCGAGCACCGAGGAACGGGCGACCATAAGCCCGACCAGCAGCATGCCGATGCAGGCCGAGCAGATGACGGTCAGCAGGGCGATGGCAAGGTTCGTGCGCGATCCGGCCATCAGCCAGCTCAGCACGTCCGCGCCGGTGCCGTCGGTGCCCAGCCAATGCGCGGACGACGGCTTGTCCCACACGTGGTAGCCGTCGGTGGCCAGCAGCGACTGCGGAGTCCAGAACAACGACACCAGGGCGACGACCATCCACAACCCCAGCACGATCAGCGAATAGCGGCCGGTGCCCCGGGACCAGATGGTGCCCAGAACCACGCCCGAACGACGCCATCGACCATTGCGATCAACCATCATTCCTCCTTTCCGGCGGCCAGACGCGGGTCCAGCAGCGCGTGCAGCAGATCCACCGCCAGGCCGATTAGCAGGAAGAACGCGGCGAGCAGGAACAGCTCGCTTTGCACGGCCACCAGATCGCGGTTGCCGACGTCGCCCACCAGCAGGGCGCCCAGACCGGGCAGGGCGAACAGGTTCTCCACCACCATCACGCCGGTGATCATCGAGGCGAACGCCAGCCCCACCACCGAGACGAGTTGCGGAGCCGCCAATCGCAATCCCACGCGCACCAACGCCTGGGTGCGGGTCATGCCGCAGGACATGGCCATATCGATCGGCCCTCCCTCATCGGCGATGCCTTCCAGAATGGAGCGCGTGTAACGCATGATGCCCGCACCGGACACGAATCCGGTGGCCAGCGCCGGCAGGATCAGGGACGAGACCGCCCGCCCGGGAGCACCCCACCCATCGGCGGGGAACCCCTGCGAGGGCAGCAGACCGACAAGGCCCACGCCCCGTGCGAACAGGAGGATGAGCAGCAGGCCGCTCCACAGGGCCGGCACGGCACCGCCCACGATGGACAGCACGCGCAGGAAACCGCGCACGGCCGGCGACCGGGAGATCACGGCGGCGGCGCCCATGGACAAGCCGAGGATGAGCGCGATGGCCAGACTCATCACGATCAGCGGGAACGTGATCGTCGCACGTTGGCCGACCTGGGAGGTCACCGCCCGACCGGTCAGCGCCGACACGCCGAGGTCACCGTGCAGCAGCCCTCCGGCCCAGTCGAGATACTGCACGACATACGGCCGGTCAAGGCCGAATTCGGCACGCAGGGCCGCCACACGCGCCGGCGATGCGTTCATGCCGGCCATCACGACCGCCACGTCGCCCGGCAGGATGCGCAGCATCGCGAACACCAGCACCGAAATGCCGAACAGCGCCGCCGCGAACAGCAGCAAGCGTTGCATCAAGAACCGCATAACGCCTCCCTTATCGATTCCCTCGGATTCCCTCGCCACTGCCTGTGGCGTCACCGGCCGGATGGGCCGTCCACGGTCGGGTGCGCCACGGAATCACTCCCGCGCCGCGCCCGACCGATGGGTTCCGGGACTACTTGGTGTAGGTGATCCGCCAGAGGGGCAGCACGGTCTGGCTCAGGTTCTGCGGGAAGCCGTCCACGCCCTTGGCGTAGGCGATGGTGACCTTCCAGCTGAACAGCCAGTCGGCCGGCGCGTCCTCGGAGACGATCTTCGCGGCCTTGGCCAGATACTTCGAGGCCTCGTCGTCGGAGGTGGCCTCCAGCGCCTTGGCGTACAGGGCCTGCACGTCCTTGTTGTCGTAGTGGAAGTAGTAGCTCGGCGTGGTCCATCCGTAGAAGTCGTGGCTTTCGGCATGGTCCACGAGCGAAAGATCGTAGTTACCGTTGGCGTGCACGTCCTGCAGCCAAGTGGAGAACTCCACGTAGTTGATCTTCAGGTCGATGCCGATGGGCTTGAGCTGGCTCTTGAGCTGGTCGCCGAGCTCGGTGCCGTACACGTTGGCGTAGGTGAGGGTCAGGTCCAGCGGCTTCGACTCGGAGTATCCGGCCTGCTCCATGAGCTTCTTGGCCTTGGCCACGTCATGCGGGTACAGGCCGCTCAGATCCTCGTAACCGGGATCGACCTTGGGGATCGGACCGCCGAGGGGGGCGTCCACGCCGCCGCGCGAGGCGATGATCTGCTTATGGTCGATGGCGTATCGGATGGCCTGGCGGACGCGCTTGTCGGAGAGCTTGTCGTTGGCCATGTTGAAGGCGAGCACGAACTTGTCGGAACCGTCACCGGACTTGACCACATAGTTCGGATCCTTGCGGAACGGATCGGCAAGGGTGGCGGAGATGGGCGAAAGCACCTGCACGTCGCCGCTCTTGAGGGCGTTGATGCTGGCGTTCTCGTCCGGCAGGAACCGGACGATCACGTTCTCGGTCCTCGCCTTGTGCTCGGTGCCCCAATACTTGGGGTTCGCCTTGAGCACGATCTTGTCGTTCGGGTCGAAGGAGACCACGGTGTACGGGCCCGAGCCCAACGCGCCGTTCTTCTGATCCCAGGTGGCGTCCTTGTCGTAGACCAGGCCGGGACGGCTGGTGAGGTACCACAGCATGTTCGAGTTGGGCGCGGAGAGGGTGAGCCTGACCGTGTTGGCGTCCACGGCCTCGGCCTTGTCCAGGCTCTTGACCTGCTCGTAGTCGTAGTACTTCTGGGCCTTGAGCTCGTTGATGGACCACGCCACGTCCTCGGCGTCGAGCTTGTCGCCGTTGGAGAAGTTCATCTTCTCGTTGAGGTGGAACGTGTAGGTCAGGCCATCCTTGGAGATTTCCCAGCTCTTGGCCAGACCGGGGTGGACCTTGTTGTCCGAGCCACGCGAGACGAGGCCCTCGTACACGTTGCCGATGAGGATCTGCTCAAGGGCCGAACCCGACTGGTGGCGGATGTCGAGATTGACCGGGGCGAGTTTGAGGCCGACGGCCACGGTGTCGGATCGGCTGGCCGAGCCGGAGGCGTTCGCGTCCTTGCCCTTGCCTTTCCCGCCGAAGACGGTGACGCCCACGATGAGCGCCGCGGCCACGACGACTGCGATCAGCGTCCACAGCCACCATTTCGGGCCGCCGTTCTTCTTGTTTGATGATTTCGCGCGCGCGTTGAGGCTCGCGTCGGTGCTGGCGGCTTGATTCGCGCCGTCGATGTTCCTGTCTTCGGTTGCGCCGGACTCGCCGTGCACACCATTGTTCTGGGACATGGATACTCCCTGATGCATTCGGGCATGCTTACGCCCGAATATGGTTTCGTTGTTATCTTGCGTGGTTGACCGCCCATTCGGGTCGATCACCACGTTCTACTATATCCCCGGACACGCCGGAGGCAATGGCTATACTGGATTGCGGCGCCGACGGAGGGTCCGCGGCGACCACAACACGCGGCGCATCGTCGGGCAACGACGCGGGAAGCGCTGGCGTGGGCACACGTGCGGCCTTGGCATAAGGCCGGGAGGCAGCTATGGCACATATTCTTCTGGGCGTCACCGGCAGCATCGCCGCATTCAAGGCCTGTCATCTGGCATCCGATTGGACCAAGGCCGGCCACGAGGTGCGGGTTATCGAAACCACAGCGGCCGAAGGTTTCGTCACTCCCCTGACATTCACCTCACTGACCCATCAACCCACCCGTACCACGATGTTCCCCGCTTATCCGGCCGCGCACGGCGACGTGACGGCCAATCCGACCGTGCCAACGACCATCAATCATGTGGCCGATGCGGCCTGGGCCAATCTGCTGGTGGTGGCCCCGGCGAGCGCCGACGTCATCGCCCGCATCGCCTGTGGATTGGCGAACGATACGCTGACGTCCACCATTCTGGCCTATGAGGGGCCGAAGATCCTATGCCCGGCGATGAACGTGCATATGTACAACAATCCGGCCACGCAGCGCAATCTGAAAACCTGCGCCGAATTGGGCTGGCAGATTGTGGAGCCGGAGGAAGGCAATCTGGCTTGCGGCGACGTGGGACGAGGCCGTATGGAAGAGCCGGCGCGCATCGAGGAAGTGGCCGCTCGGCTGCTGGCGGATGCGCAGGATGACCAGGCTCCCTCATCTTCCCCGCTCAAGGGGCTGCGCGTGCTGGTCACTGCCGGGCCAACGCAGGAGCCGCTAGACCCGGTCCGCTATCTGACGAACCATTCCACCGGCAAGATGGGGTATGCGATTGCCTCGGCCGCAGCCGAATTTGGTGCCGACGTAACGCTGGTCTCCGGTCCAGTCGCCTTGACTGCGCCCGATGCGGTGGATGTGGTGCGCGTCACGACCGCGCAGGATATGTTCGATGCGGTGGCCGACGCCTTCCCGGCGGCGGATATCACGATTATGGCCGCCGCCGTGGGCGATTTTCGCGTGGCCGAGATTGCGCCGGAGAAAATCAAGAAGGCCGGCCGCAGCAGCATCATCGTGGAGCTGGTTTCCAACCCGGATATTCTGGCGTGGGCCGGCGAACGCAAGCGCGACGACGGCTCGCAGATCCTGTGCGGATTCGCGATGGAGACCGAGCATCTGATTCGTAATGCGGAGAAGAAGCTGACGTCCAAGCATTGCGACATGCTGGTGGCCAACAATCTGCGCGACGCCGGTGCCGGGTTCGGCACCGACACCAACGTTGTCACCGTGCTCACGTCCGGAGCGGAGGATGCCGGTACCCCGAAGATCGAGCATTGGGACAAGATGGACAAAACCGTGCTTGCGCAACGACTGTTGCTGCGGCTCGCGGCGTTGCGTTCCGGCGGCGCGAGCAATGTCGATGACGAGAACAAGGAGGCCTGACCCATGCTGATGGCGGTCGATATCGGCAATACGAATATCGTGATCGGTTTTCTGGAGGGCGACCGCATCGTCGGCTCCTACCGCATCACCACCAAGGCGACGCACACCTCAGACGAATACGGTCTGATGATCACGCAGTTCCTGGCTTTGAGCGATTACACGGCCGACGATGTGGACGATGTGATCGTCTGCTCGGTGGTGCCGAAGGTGATGTATTCCTTCCGCGCCTCGCTGATCAAATTCCTCGGATTGGAACCGATGGTGGTGGGCCCTGGCGTCAAGACCGGCATGAACATTCGTCTCGACGACCCCAAAACCTTGGGCTCTGACTGCATCGCCGACTGCGCCGGCGCCTACCACACCTATGGCGGCCCGGTGCTGGTGGCCGACTTCGGCACCGCCACCACGTTCAACTATGTGGACAGTTCCGGCACGATTCGTTCCGGCTTCATCACCACGGGCATCCGCACCGGGGCCGAGGCGTTGTGGGGGCAGACCGCCCAGCTGCCGGAAGTGGAGATCACGCAACCACAGTCGATTCTGGCCACCAATACGCGCACTGCTATGCAGGCCGGACTGTATTACACGTTCCTCGGTGGCATTGAGCGCACGATTCAGCAGTTCCGCAAGGAAATCGATGAGCCGTTCCAAGTGGTAGCCACGGGAGGGCTCAGCCGCATTTTCAAGAACAACACCGACATGATCGACGTCTACGATTCAGACCTGATCTTCAAAGGCATGGCATACATCTACTCGCGCAATGTGAAGTAACGCGGCGTGCAGGAATCGGCCGCGCATAGCGCAGTCGATTCCGTCCCTCCCCGAAAACCAACTCAAAACCCTACTTAATCGTAAAGCCCTGATTGAAGCCGTATTCTCGGAGGTCTTTCTGCCATTGGGCCAGGCCGTCGGAGAGACTGACTTTCTTGCCGGGCTTCTTCAACGGTTCGAGCGGGTTGCCTTCCTCGTCCTTCATGCCCATCTCAATGGCTTCCTGTCGCTGCTGATAGTCGTGGAAACTGCTGGACCATTCGTATGACTGGCCCACCGTCGATTTGAAGTCACTGCGCGCATACACTTCGAACGGCAGATACTGGTATCCGATCGGCACATCCTCGGCGGCCTCCGACAGTACACGGTTGAACTTCTGCCCGCCGAAATACGGGATCTCAATGCCACGGTCATTGGTAATCGTGGTTTTATCCAAAAAATCAGCGGAATTCAGGGTGGCATAATCGGCCGGGAAAGCACCGCCATCCACACGCGCGCTAATGCCTTGGGCGTTATGCGCCACAAAGTCCACGAAACGATAGGCCGCATCCGGCTTACGGGTCAGCTGCAACACGGTCAGCGCCGATCCGCCGTTTTCGGCATTGGCGGGCTGCCCACCATAGGTGGGCATGGGAGCCACGCGCCAAAGACCGGCCGCGCCCGGCACATTGGACAGCAGCAGCGACGGCATCCAAGCTCCGGAGAACACGGAGGCGATGGTGCCGGTGCTCACGCTGCTTTTCCACCGATCCGACCATGTGGCGGAGGTGGTATCGACAAGCCCCTCATCGATCATTTTCTGCCAGAATTCGGTGAACCGTTGGGTGCCGGCATCCTCATCCAAATCGATGGTCACGGTTTTGCCGTCGGCCGACGTGTGGAACGGCTGACCACCGGCAAGCCAGACCATCGCGTCATAGAAACTGCCATCACCCGAGTCGGCGGCGATGTACACGCCGATCTCCTTGAGCTTTTTGGCGGCCTCATAGTAGTCATCCCAAGTCTTGATCTTGGTGGCGTCCACGCCGGCTTGGCGGAACACGTCTTCGTTGTAGAAGAAGCCCATCGGGCCCGAATCCATGGGCAGCCCGTAGATATGGCCGGCGAGCTGCACGGACGACCATGTGCCGAGGGTAAAGAAGTTGGAATAATCCGAGCCGATCTTGTCGGTCAGATCAAGCAATTGGCCGGAGACCGCGTACTGCAACAGTGCATAGTATTCGATTTGAGCCACGTCCGGCGTGCCGTAACCGTCCTGAATGGCGGTATTGAGATTGTCGTAGCCGGAGATGTTGGTCCATTTCACGCGGATGTCCGGATTGGCTTTTTCGAAGCGGCGGACGACCTCCCCCATGCTCGGTTCCCAGCTCCATACGCTGATCTCCGTACGGTTGTCGTCCGTAGCCTGCCCGCACGAGGCCAGGGATACGGAAAGGATGGCAGTCACTGCTATGGTTGCCATTCTTTTGATTCGCTGTCCGATCACTCGCATGGTGACGAGTGTACTAGGCGGGGCTTAAAACGGTAGATGCATCCTGCTCATGACCACGCACAACAGCCAGCATTCCGCCGAAGCGCCCGAAGCCTTCACGCCGCAACCGCTCGACATTGCGATGAACACCGAGGCTACCGAAACACCGGCCTCATGGGCACGTCCGCCATCGTCACTCTGTTTTGCCTCGCACGGTGACCACCCTACCCGACTTTGCTGGAGAAACGAAAACGGCTCCCTGCTGCGATGAGCAGCAAGGGAGCCGTTGAGTAATTAGGCGCTATGCGCGGTTTTACAGCTTGACGACGAGTACGCCGTTGGGCTGGATGGCGGCCGTGTGCTCGGACTCGTTGACCTGGGCCAGCGAGGCGACCAGCGGTTCGCCTTCCACGTCCACGACCGCAACATCGTGGGTGCGGTTGAACAGGAACACGAAGTGGTTCTCGCCAGTTTCGTCCGCACGCTCGACGCGCAGCACATCGGCGCGGTCGTCCTCGCCCGGCACGTCGATGCCGAGTTCCTCCAGCAGCGTCGGCAGGCTCGCGGCCAGGCCGTCGCGGCCAAGACGGGCGCCGACGTACGCGGCCTTGCCGTCGCCGAAGTCGTTGACGGTGATGGCGGGAGCGCCGTCGAAACCGGTCCACTTATCTGCCTTGAAGGAGGCGACCACGTGGGCGGTATCGGCCACGGAGGTGATCACGTCGGCGAAATCGTGCGCCACGGTTCCGTTGTCCAAGTCAAGGTGGTCCATGGTGCCGGGGGCGTCGGTGCCCATCGGGGCGAATTCCTCGACGCGCACGCCCACCACGTCGCGAATGGAGCCGGGGTAGCCGCCCAGCCAGACGTGATCCCTGTCGTCCACCAGACCGGTGTAGTAGGTCACGAACAGCTTGCCGCCGTTCGCCACATACTCGCGCACGCGGCGCGTGGTCTGCTCGGACAGGATGGCCAGGCTCGGCAACACGACGGCCTCGTACTCATCCCAAGGACCGCGGACCGGCACCACGTCGGCGGTCAGGCCATTGTCCGCCAGCGCGCGGAACCAGTCCAGCGGCTCGGTCCAGTGGCGCACCTCCTGCGTGGGGGTGGCGGTGTGCTCGGTGGCCCACTGGGACTCGTAGTCGAAGACGATGGCGACCTTGGACTTGACCAGCTTGGTGTCCAGCAGGCCCTCGTCAGCAAGCTTGTTGAGGTCGGCGCCCAGCTCGCACACATCGCGGAAGATCTGGGAGTCGGGGCCCGCGTGGGGCACCATGGCGGAATGCCACTTCTCGGCGCCGGCCTTGGACTGACGCCACTGGAAGTAGCAGATGGCGTCGGCGCCCATGGCCAGATGGGCCAGGGAGTCGCGCACCAGCTCGCCGGGCTCGAGCCGGTAGTTGGTCGGGCGCCAGTTGACGGCGGACGTGGAATGTTCCATGAGGAACCACGGGTTCTTGCGGGCGATGCCGTCGGTGAGGCAGGCCGCGTAGGCCATCTCGTCGAAGTGGGCCTCGCCGGGCGAGAAGTAATGGTCGTTGGACACGAAGTCCACGTCATGACCCCACTTGTCGTAGTCGAGGACGGTGCAGCCCGCGGAGACCATGAAGTTGGTGGTCTGCGGCTTGGGGGCGATCTCGAGCAGGGCGTCGCGCTCGGCCTTGTAGAAGTCCAGCAGCGCGTCGGAGCTGAAACGCTTCCAATCAAGCAGCTTGCCCGGGTTCATGAAGTTGCCGTCGCCGATGAAGCGCGGCGGGATGATCTCGGAGAAATTGTTCATGCGCTGCGCCCAGAAGGCGGTGCCCCAGGCGTCGTTGACAGCGTCGATGGTGCCGTACTTCTTCTCGCACCACTTCTGGAAGGCGCGCTCGGCGTCTTCGGAATAGTCGAAGCGGTTGTGGCAGCCGTACTCGTTGCTCACATGCCAAGAGACCACATAGGGGTTGTCCTTGTAGTGCTCGGCCATCTTGCGGCACAGGTTGAGCGCGTAGTCAAGGAAGACCGGGCTGGTGGCGCGCCAGTGCTGGCGGGCACCGGGCTGGCAGACGTCGCCGCGGTAGTCGACCCAGAGGATCTCCGGGTGGGCCTGGGTCATCCACATCGGCGGGGATGCGGTGCCGGAGGCCAGATCGACCGCGATGCCGGCCTTGCCGAGCTTGTCGATGACGCGGTCGAGCCAATCGAAGTCGTACACGCCTTCTTCGGGCTCAAGCTTGGCCCAGGAGAAGATGGCTACGGAGACGAGGTTGACGCCGGCCTGCTGCATGAGGGCTACATCTTCGTCCCACACTTCCTCAGGCCATTGGTCGGGGTTGTAATCGCCGCCGTACCAGATGCGGGGCTTGTTGCCCGCAAGTGGCTGCGGCCACTTGAACGCTCTATGTTCCATGATAATTCGGTTCCTTTATTGCATTGCATCGATAGTGTGCATGTACGCGAGTGGATTTTCTCATGTCACACAGACACACGGGACGACGCCGGACGGGGCGTCGCGGTCAGATCAGCAACGGTTGCCGGGAAACGAATTCCCGCTCCTGCCCCGTCACCGGATCGGTGAACCGCAGCACACGCGCCACCAACTGCAGCGGCTGGCTGAAATCGTCGTACCGGCGCGTCTGGATGCATGGATAGAAATCATCGCCCACGATGGGCAGCCCCAACGCATTCATGTGGACGCGCAGCTGATGGGTTTTGCCGGTATGGGGGCGTAGCGTGTAGCGGCAGACGGGCACGGCCGACGGACGGGGGCCGCCCGCCATCGGCATGCACGGCTTCACACCGGGGAAAGGGGACACGGGTTCGCCGCGTTCGATAAGGGTTTCGGCGTTGACCAAGCCCGGCGTCTCGAAGGCGGCCAGAACGCCACGCTCCTTGACGATATGCGAGCGGCGCAGCAACGGGAACGGACGCGGCGGGTCGATCCGGGTCACGGTGCCGTATCGAGGCCGCACGATCGGCCGGCATGGCGCCAGACACTCGTAGACCTTGACCGCCAGCCTGTTCTGGAACAGCATCTGATATGCGCCGCGGCAGGCCGAATCCCGCACGAACACCAATACGCCGGCGGTCATGCGGTCCAATCGATGCGCTGGCGTGATGTCCGGCTCCCCCAGCCGCTCACGCAATCGGATCAGCGCGGTCTGCCGATACCACATGCCGCGCGGCATGGTGGCCAGAAAATGCGGCTTGTCCACCACGATGATCCGCTCGTCCTCATACAGCACGTCCATCTCAAACGGAATATGAGGCTCGTCAATCACATACCGATGTGGCTTACTCAACGGTCACGGACTTGGCGAGGTTGCGGGGCTTGTCCACGTCGTAGCCCTTGAGCTTTGCCATGTCCATGGCGAACAGCTGCAGCGGCACCACGTCAACCAGCGGGCTCATCAGCGTTGGGCAGGCGGGGCGCCAGAACACCACGTCAGCGTACCGTTCCACATCCGGGTCGCCCTGCTCGGCCACGGCGATGATGTACGCGCCACGAGCCTTGACCTCCTCGATACCGGAGATCACCTTGGCGTGCAACACATTGCGGCCGCGCTGCGGCGGCACGATGAACACCACGGGCTCACCCTCGTCCACCAGCGCGATCGGTCCATGCTTGAGCTCGCCGGCCGCGAAGCCCTCGGTGAACGTGTAGGCGATCTCCTTGAGCTTCAGTGCACCCTCAAGCGCCACCGGGTAGCCCACGTGACGGCCGAGGAACAAGAAGGAGTTGGCGTTCACCATGCGCTCGGCGGCCGCCTGGATGGTCTTGGGCTGGGTGTCGAGCACCCACTGAATCTTGCGCGGCATGTCTTTCAGGGAGTCGAGCACCTGATGAATCTCATCGCGGAACATCGCGCCCTTGACCTGCGCCAGATACAGGCCCAGCAGGTAGGCGGCGGTGATCTGCGCCACAAACGCCTTGGTGGATGCCACGGCAACTTCCGGGCCGGCGTGTGTGTAGAGCACGGCGTCGGATTCGCGCGGAATGGAGGCACCCTGCGTGTTGCAGATGGCCAGCACCTTGGACCCCTGTTCGCGCGCGTGGCGCAGGGCCATCAGCGTATCCATGGTTTCGCCGGACTGAGAAATGGCCACCACGAGCGTACGCGGGGTCAGAATCGGGTCACGGTAACGGAATTCGTGCGCGAGTTCGATTTCCACGGGGATACGCACCCAGTGTTCGATGGCGTACTTGGCTACCTGGCCGGCGTAGCTGGCGGTGCCGCAGGCCACGACGATGATTTTGTCGATGGCCTTGAAGTCGTGTTCGTCGATACGCACTTCATCAAGGGTGATGCCGCCATTCGTATCGAAGCGGCCAAGCAGGGTGCGCTGCACTGCGGCAGGGTCTTCGTGGATCTCCTTGTCCATAAAGGAATCCCAGCCGCCCTTTTCGGCGGCCGAAGCATCCCAATCCACGGTGTAGGTCTTCGGGTTTTCGACCACGTTGCCGTCGAAATCGGTGACGATGACCTTGTCGGCGGACACGCATACGGCCTGATCCTGGTCGACTTCCATGGCACGCTTGGTGTAGGCCACGAATGCGGCGACGTCGGAACCGAGGAAGTTCTCCCCCTCGCCAAGGCCCACGACCAGCGGCGAATCATGGCGGGCTCCGACCACGATGTCCGGCTGGCGGCAGTCGGTGGCCAGAATGGTGAACGCGCCTTCAAGCATGCGGGCCATGCGGCGCACAGCCTTGAACAGGTCTGGCTTGCCTTCGTCCGCGATAATCTTGTCCACGATCTTGCCGAGCAGCTTAGCGGCCACCTCAGTGTCGGTGGCAGAGGCGAATCGGTAGCCTTCGGCTTGCAGGTCGAGACGCAGCTGAGAGGCGTTTTCGATGATGCCGTTATGGATGATGGCCACCTTGCCGTCCATGCTGGTGTGCGGGTGGGCGTTCACGTCGCTCGGCTCGCCATTGGTGGCCCAGCGCGTGTGGCCGATGCCCACCGTGGCAAGCGGCATCGGCTTACGCTCGATGTCTTCGATCAGGTTCTTCAAACGGCCGGCCTTCTTGCGCACGACCACCTTATCCATGCCGGGCGCGGTCAGCGCCACACCGGCCGAGTCATAGCCTCGGTATTCCAGACGTTCCAGGCCTTGCAGGCAGACCTCCAAAGGCTTGCCGCATGCCGTTTCAATATTTCCCGCGTATCCAACGATTCCACACATGGTTCACCAGCCTAGCGGACGATTATTGCGCAAAGCGAATCCAACCCGCCGTATTCGCGCGATCGGAGCATGCGGCGCGGGCGAACCGCCCGGCGTGTCCGCCCGGCTTGGCATGGCCTACAGCACGTGCTGTAGGCGGAGCCGTAAAGTGGGGAGCCCAGTGGGCTCCCCGTAGGCGACGCCGAAGCACGACAGTGCTGAGGTAATATAACAGCCTTCCTACAGCACATGCTGTAGGAAGTCCTTAAACCTAGGCTCGGTGGGGTGGTCGATGATGTCGGGGCCGCCCTGCTCCACGACCACGCCGCCGTCCATGAACACGATCTGGTCGGCGACTTCGCGGGCAAAGCCGATTTCGTGGGTCACGCACACCATGGTCATGCCTTCCTTGGCCAAGGAACGCATGACGTTGAGCACCTCGCCCACCAGTTCGGGGTCAAGGGCGGAGGTCGGCTCATCGAAGAGCATGATCTCCGGCTTCATGGCCAGAGCACGGGCAATGGCCACGCGCTGCTGCTGACCACCCGACAGCTGGGAGGGGTAATAGTCCGTGCGATCGCCCAGACCGACGCGCTGAAGCTCGGCCACGGCCAGGTCACGGGCGGCTTTCTTGGACTGGTGCTGCACGTGAATCGGGGCTTCCATCACGTTTTCCAGCGCGGTCATGTGCGGGAACAGGTTGAAGCGCTGAAACACCATGCCGAGGCGAGAGCGCTGTGCGGCGATCTCCTTATCGTCCAGGGTCTGCAGCATGTCCTGGCCGTTTTTGGTCACGTGCTTGTAGCCGATGAGTTCGCCGTCCACCTCGATGGAACCGCCGGTCAGGGTTTCCAGCTGGTTGATCAGACGCAGGAACGTGGACTTGCCGGAACCGGAGGGCCCCAGAATCACGGTCACAGTACCGGGCATAACGGTTAGATCGATGCCCTTGAGCACATGCAGCGGCCCAAACGCCTTGTGCACCTGCACGGCCTTGACAGCAGGAATCACGGAACCGTCAGCCGCCTTGCGCACGACCGGGGCAACACTGGTGATGTCATTCGTAGTCATAATCGCGCTCCCGCCTTATGCATTCAATCCGACAAATGTGGTCTGGTTGAGCTTGTCCACGTCATCCTTCGGTTCACCGTCGGTCTTACCCGGCAATGGCGCCTGCTTGCCCTTGGTGCCCACCGGTCGGGCATCGAAGCCCTTGCCGAAGTGCGCCTCGAGGCGGGACTGCACAACCATCAGAATGGAGGTGATCAGCAGGTACCAGAAGCAGGCCACGAGAAGCAGCGGGATCGGCTTGTAGATACGGTTGGCGATGGCGTTGGTGGCGAACTGCAGTTCGAGGGTGAACGGCACGGCGGTGACCAGCGAGGTGGTCTTCAGCATGCCGATGGTCTCGTTGCCGGTGGGCGGGATGATGATGCGCATGGCCTGCGGCAGCACGATGCGGCGCATGATGAGCGTGCGGTTCATGCCCAATGCCTTGGCCGCCTCGGTCTGGCCGGGGTCCACGGCTTCAAGGCCGGCACGCACGATTTCGGACAGGTAGGCGGCCTCGTTCAGAGCCAGACCAATCCATGCGGCGTTGAATGCGGTGACCACCACGTTGGAGTCGATGCTCCAGAACTCCACCGAGGTGAACGGAATGCCGAGGCTGATCTTGGGAATCAGCACGGCGAACAGACCCCAGAAAATGAGCTGAGTGTACACAGGCGTGCCGCGGAAGAACCAGATGAAGAACCAGCTGACGCCGCGCAGCACCGGATTGATGGATTTGCGCATGATGGCAAGAATCACCGACAGGATGATCGCCACGACCATGGAGATCACGGTGAGCTCCAAGGTATAGCGAATGCCTTCAAGCACGTTCTCGTTGAACAGGTACTTCCAGACGGTGGGCCAATCCAGTCGCGGATTGGTAATCAAGCCTTGAATGAGCATCGCGGCGAGCAGTACCACGATCACTGCGGCCACAATCGGGCCGGGGCGCTTGACCGGCAGCGCCTTGATGCGATTGGGGATGTTCAGCCCCTCACCGTCGACTTCTTTCTTCGCCATAATCTGGTTCCTTGGATGTGTTGGGCAGCCTGAACTGCAAGTTGCGACTAGCATTGAACCTTAGTGCACGAATGGGGCGACTGTGTTACAAACAGTGCGCCCCATCTGGATTGCTGGGCGTCGTGTGGACCACCCCCAGTCTCGCTCCGCGAGCCAGCTCCCGCAAGCGGGAGCATTCTTGGGGGGGGGGACTATTCGACGGCCGGGTTGATTTCGGCCTTGTCCAGTGCGCCGGATTCGACGCCCCAGTGCTGGAGGATCTTGGTGTATGTGCCGTCGTCCATGAGCTTTTGCATGGCCTTCTGCACGGCTTCGGTGGTCTGGGAATCGCCCTTCTTGATGGCGATGGCGTTCGGCACTTCATCGAAGTCCTTGCCGAGCTGTTCCAGCTGACCATCGGTCTGGGCGATGGCGTAGCCGACAACCGGGGAATCGGCGAAGAAGACGTCGGCCTTGCCGGTCACCACAGCGGTGGTGGCGTCAGTCTGCTGCTTGGAGGACTGGATGGTGATGTCTTTCTTGCCGTCCGCCTTGCACTGCTTGGCGGTCTTGTTGATGGCCTCTTCCTCGACGGTGCCGGTCTCGACGGCAACGTTCAGACCGCACAGGTCGTTCTCGTCGACATTCTTGGGGTTGCCTGCGGCCACTGCATAGCCCATGCCTGCGGTGAAGTAGGAGACGAAGTCGACGGATTCCATGCGCTCCTTGGTGATGGTGAAGGCGGCGATGCCCAGATCGTACTTGGAGCCGATGGCCGGAATGATCGTATCGAAGTTGGAGGAGACGATTTCGGTCTCGAGACCGAAGATGTTGCCCATGGCGCGGGCGAGATCCATGTCGTAGCCGATCTGGGTCTTGCCGTCGGCGTCGAGGAATTCGGCCGGGGCGTAGGAGGGGTTGGTGCCGATGGTGAGCTTGCCGTCCTTGGTCACGGATTCAGGCAGCAGTGCGGCTATTGCATCGTCCTTCTTCACGGAGCTCACGTCGTAGCTGGTGATGGTGACCGACTTGGAGGAGCCGCCCTTATCGGAATCCGTACCGGCATCGGCCTTGTCGGAGGTGCCGCAAGCGGCGGTGGCGAACAGCATGGCCGAGCTCAGTGCAATGGCCATAATGGACTTCAGTTTGGTGGACTGCATAATCGTTTCTTCTTCTCTCTTACGCCGCTTCAACGGCAACGATCAACGGTTAAGCATATTTATACACTACAGTGCATACATATACAAAAAGACTCCCGCCGCAGGGCAACGGGAGTCTTCATAGTAACCGAAACTACTCGACGGACGGGTTGATCTCGGCCTTGTCGACGGCGCCGGAAGAGACGCCCCACGTGTCGAGGATCTTCTTGTACGTGCCATCATCCATCAGCTTCTGGATGGCCTTCTGTACGGCCTCGGCGGTCTTGGAATCGCCCTTCTTGACGGCCACGGCCTCAGGGGTCACACCAACGTCCTCGCCGAGGGCCTCGAGCGTATCACCGGTCTGCTTGATGGCGTAGCCGGCAACCGGCGTATCGGCGTAGAAGATATCAGCCTTACCGGAAGCCACGGCGGTAGTCACATCGGTCTGCAGCTTGGAGGACTGGATGTCGATGGCATCCTTACCGTCCGCCTTGCACTGCTCGTTATCCTTGTTGACTTCCTCTTCCTGGGTGGTACCGGTCTGCACAGCCACCTTCACGCCGCACAGGTTCGAGGAGTCGACCTTGTTCGGGTTGCCCTTCTGCACCACGAACATGGAACCGGCCTTGAAGTAGGTCACGAAGTCCACAGCCTCCATGCGTTCCTTGGTCACGGTGAAGGAGGAGATGCCGATGTCGTACTTGGAGCCGACGGACGGGATAATAGAATCGAACGTGGAGGAGACGGTGTTTTCCTTCAGTCCGAACACTGCGGCCAGCGCCTTGGACAGGTCGACGTCGAAGCCAACCGGGGTCTTGCCGTCTTCGGCCAGGAATTCGGCCGGAGCGTAAGAGGTATCGGTGCCGACGGTCAGCGTGCCGTCGCTGGTGACGGAATCGGGCAGCAGTGCGGCGATCTCGTCGTCCTTCTGGATGTTGCTGGTGTCGAAGCCTTGAATCGAAGTGCTGGACGAGTCCTTGGATGAATCGCCGCTCTTGGATGCGGTGTCGGTGCCGTCAGTCGTGCCACAGGCCGCCACGGCGATCAGCATGGCCGCGCTCAGGGCGGCGGCCGCAGCGGATTGTATTCCCTTGCTTAGAGACATTGGATTTCCTCTCTCCGGATAGTCAGCTGGGCGGGTATGTTTCCCAGATGGTTCCAGAGCGTAGGAGTGCAATGCTACGGAAGCGTTAATCGTGGGCGAAATGACCCACAACGCGGACATCCTACTCTTGGCTCCCCTCCGGAGGGGAGCCAAGGGACGGGACTAGTGGCGCATGTTGGCGTAGCGCATGGCGCGTAGGGCTTCGCGCTTGTCCTGCTCTTCGCGCAGGGCCTGGCGCTTGTCGAATTCCTTCTTGCCTCGGGCCAGCGCGATCTCCGCCTTGACGCGACCGTCCTTGAAGTACAGGCTCAGCGGCACAATCGTGTATCCCTTGGCTTCGATGCCGCGGGCGAGCTTGGTGATCTGCAGTCGGTGCAGCAGCAGTTTGCGCTTGCGCTTGGGCGCATGGTTGTTCCATGTGCCGTTCAGGTATTCGGGGATGTTCGCGCCCTCCAGCCACATCTCGCCACGGCGGTCGATGGAGATGAACGCCTCGGACAGCGATGCGCGGCCTTCGCGCAACGACTTGACCTCGGTGCCGGTCAGGGCCAGCCCTGCCTCGTACTTGTCTTCGATGGCATAGTCATGCCGGGCCTTCTTGTTCTGGACGATGAGTTTCTCACCGGTTTCCTTGGGCATGTCTCCTCCTTTCGTGGGCAATAACTCGTGGGTAGCAACTCGTGGGTAGCAACGCAACATCCGACGATATCACGGACCGGCCTCGAATACGAAAAGGGTTCCTCTTCAAGAGGAACCCTTCAACCGCATATATCGGCCGAACCAACCGGTCAGTGGACGAACCAGTACTGACCCAAATTGGTCAAGGTGCGGTTGTGCATGTTCCACGGACCACCCCAGTTCATTTCGGAGATCTGGAATGTGCCGTCGCCATACACGGCTTCGACTACGGCAACATGGCCATAGGTACCGTCGGCACCATCCTGACCAGGCAGGAAGGAGAGCGCCGCACCGACCTGAGGGTTGTGGTCCACGCGCAAGCCGTACGAGGGGGCGTTGCGCCACCAGTCGCCGCCATTGCCGAGATAGGACGGCGTGCCAATGCCCATCTGCCTACGGCGTTCATACGCCCAGTACGTGCACTGGCCGGCGGCATAGGCGTTGCCGTAATCACCGTTCGACGTGCCTTGGCCGCCGACGCTGGGGGCGGGAGCGGGGACGGGAGCCGGCGCCGGAGCCGGAGCGGGCGCCGGAGCGGGGGTCACCGGAGTGGACGGCGTGCCGCCCTGGTTACCGGTATCCACCCTGTTGGCGGCGTCCTGCTGCTCCTTCTGGAACTGACGATTGTAGGAATCGACCTGGGAAGCGATCAGTACGGTCTGGGCCGCCTGCTTGGCGGATTGGGAATCCAGACTGTCGATCATGGAAGACAGTTCGTCACGCCTTGCTTCGCCTTCCTGGCGTAGCTTGTCCAAAGCGTCACGTTCGCTTTGCGCGGTTTCGGCGGCGGTCTGTGCGGAAGCGGCCTTCTCATCGGCCTGGGTCTTGAGCACAGCGATCTGCTTTTCGATGGCCGCCAGACGTTCGCCACGGTTCTTCGACGTGCTCAGTGAGGTCGCGGCGGAGGAAGCCGCATTCGCCTCGTTGCGAGACAACGCGTCCCGGGACTGCATGGAGTTGACGAAGTCCTGTGTGCTGGTGGCACCCGTCACCACGCTCATCACGTCGGAAGCATTCGAGCCGTGCATCTCGTCACGGGCCAGCTGGGCCACGGCGGCGTGCGCGTCATCGTAGTCCTTGCCGGTCTGCTTGATCTGCTCCTCGAGCGTCTCCTTGTCTTTCTGCGCGGCGGAAAGACGCTTGGATGCGGCGTCGGCCTCGTCCTGAGCAGTGGCGGCATCCTCGTTGGCCTGCGTGACCTTGCTCTGGGCGGCGACAATCTTGTTGTTCGTCAAATCATCCAGCTCAAGTACCTTATCCGCCAGTTCCTGGCTGGCACCGGCCAACTGCTGCTTGAGTTCGGCCTCGCGCTGTACCGACGCGGTGTGCTGGTTCTGCGCAGTAATCAGGTCGGAATAGGTGTCTGCCTGGGCAGGCTGTGCCGAGCTGAACGCCAGACCTCCCACACAGGCTGCGGCGGCCACCAATGCCGCCAGTGCGGGCTTGATCACACGTACATTCGTCATATGTGAATAGTCCTTTCGCTCACTTAAGCCAATACCATAACATGTGAATCTGAGAGGCTTGCACACGATATCATCACATTTCTTGCGGGTAAGCCGGTTGCGTTACGCCCTCAAATAACGCCGCAACGAGATGGTTGAAGCGATGATGGACAGCAGTATCGCGCCCACAACCAGGAACGGCGATATCACCAGTACCGTGAACTGATTCACATAAGGAATCCAGGTAATGGATTTCGCCAGCCAGCCGGTGATGAACACATTCACAATGGCCGAAAGCATCAGGCACGAGAGCACCGAGCCGATCAGCGAGGCGATGGCGCCCTCCAGAATGAACGGCAGACGAATCGTCCAATTCGAGGCACCCACGTACCTCATGATTTCGGTTTCGGTTCGTCTGGATGCGGCGGACATGCGAATGGTGGTTCCGGTCAGCAGGATGGCGACCACCACCATCACGCCGGCGAGCACGGCCGTAACCGCCGTGGCTCGGTTGAGCACGGCGAACACCGGGTCGAAGATCTGGCGCTGGTCGGTGACGTCCTCCACGCCCTCCTTGCTGGAGAGCACTTCGGAGACCACCTGATATTTGGTCGGATCCTTCAGCTTGAGCCAGAGGGAGTCCTGCATATCGTCCGCGGTCAGCGTACGGCCTTGGAATTCGCCATTCGGGTACTGCTTGGTGAATGTGTTGTCGTAGAAGTCCTGCTTGCTGACGTAGTCAATGTTGGAGACCACGTCGTTGAGTTCGTCGCGAATGGTTTTCTGCAGTGCCGTGATCTCATTGGCTGAGGGCGATTTGCCGGAAGCGCAGTTCGCGGATTGGCTGGTGCCGTCGGGGCATAGCCATACCACGACCTCGACCTTGTCGTACCAGTCGCCCTTGGCTTTGGTGATCTGCGCCTGAGTAAGCACCGAAGCGCCGATGAACAGGAACGAGATGAAGGTGACCAGCGTCAGAGACAGCAGCATCGACAGGTTACGGGTGAGGTTGGCCCACGTTTCGGACAGAATGAATCGTGCTCGCATGATGATCCCCCTTACTCCTTAGCGCCCTCAGCGGGTTGATCGTCGGATGTTTGGTCTGCGGCGGACTGCTCGCCGGCGGACTGCTCGTTGGCCGGCGGTGCGGGCGGTTCCGGCGGTTCCTGCGGTGCGGGCAGTTCCTGCGGTGCGGGCAGTTCCGGCGGGGCCGGCAGTTCCGGCGGGGCCGGCAGTTCCGGCGGGGCCGGCGGCTCGGCGGCGGATGACACGGACGTATCGGCAACCGCGGCGGTCTCGCCGGACTCGTCCTTGAACGGGTCGAACGCCTGGGTGCTTTCCAGGGCGGCGGCCTGCTCGTCCAGCGGAATGCCCTTGCCCCAGGTCAGCGTGTTTTCCAGCGGCGCAAACGTCTCGCCATAGCGGCCGGTGCGGCCGGAATGCACGGAATTGGCCAAACGGGCGATGCCTTCGGACGGCTCGTCACCGCCCTCGATGGCCTTGGTCGCCGCCGCCAGCACATGGTGGGCGGTGTCGGACTTGGCTTCGACTTCGGCATCCGGGAAGAACAGGGCGGAATCATAGGATCCATGAGCCTCGTCACGCACGATCTTGCCGTTGTGCAGTTCGACCACGCGCTTGCGCATCGAGTTGACGATCTCTTCGTTATGCGTGGCCATGACGATGGTGGTGCCGGTGCGGTTGATGGCGTCCAGCACTTCCATGATGCCCAGCGAAGTGGTCGGGTCGAGGTTGCCGGTGGGCTCGTCGGCCAGCAGAATCTGCGGGTGATTCACGTAGGCGCGGGCGATGGCCACACGCTGCTGCTCGCCACCGGAGAGCTCATGTGGGTAGTTCTTTTCCTTGCCGGTAAGCCCCACGGTATCCAGCACCTTGGGCACCAACGATTTGATGGTGGACCGCCGCGTGCCGATCACCTCAAGGGCGAACGCCACGTTCTCCCATACGGTTTTGTTATTGAGCAGCTTGTAATCCTGGAACACGAAGCCCAGCGAACGGCGGTACTGCGGCACTTGACGGTTGGTGATGCGCCGCAGATCGTTGCCGGCCACGCGAATCTCGCCGTTGGTGGCCTCTTCCTCGCGCAACAGCAGGCTCAAGAGCGTGGTCTTGCCGGAGCCGGACGCACCCACAAGGAACACGAAATCACCGCGTTCGATATCGAGGTTGATGTCGTCAAGCGCCGGTCGGGTGCCTTTGGGATAGATCTTGGACACATTGTCCAGTGAGATCAGTGCCATAATGCTACTTACTCCTCGGTTTCGGCGGCGCGGCGCTGTTCATGGCGCCAGCGGATGCCGGCCTCGATGAACGCGTTGATGTCGCCGTCGAACACGGCCTGGGTCTGGCTGGTTTCGTAGCCGGTGCGCAGATCCTTGACCATCTGGTAGGGGTGCAGCACGTAGGAGCGCATCTGATCGCCCCAGCTGGCCTTGATGTCGCCGGCGAGCTCCTTCTTCTTCTTGGCCTCCTCCTCGTGGCGCAGCACGAGCAGTCGGGACTGGAGCACGGCCATGGCGGAGGCACGGTTCTGAATCTGCGAACGCTCATCCTGCATGGTCACCACGATGCCGGTGGGAAGGTGGGTGATGCGCACGGCCGAGTACGTGGTGTTCACGCCCTGGCCGCCGGGGCCGGAGGAGCAGTAGGTGTCCACGCGGATGTCCGTATCCGGAATGTCGATGTGATCGGTGGCCTCGACCAGCGGCACCACTTCCACGGCGGCGAAGCTGGTCTGGCGGCGGCCCTGGTTGTCGAACGGGGAGATGCGCACCAGACGGTGGGTACCGCCCTCCACGGACAGTCGGCCGTAAGCATAGGGGGCATCCACCTGGAAGGTGGCGGACTTGATGCCCGCCTCTTCGGCGTAGGAGGTGTCCATGACCTTGGCCTTGAAGCCGTTACGCTCGCAGTAGCGCAGGTACATGCGCAACAGCATCTGTGCGAAATCGGCCGCGTCGACGCCGCCGGCACCGGAGCGGATGGTCACCACGGCGGAACGTTCGTCGTATTCGCCATCGAGCAGGGTCTGAATCTCCATCTGGTCGAGATCCTTCTGAATCTCGCCGACCTCGCTCTGCGCCTCGTCCAGAGAGTCCTGGTCGCCTTCCTCGCGGCCGAGTTCAACGAGCGTTTCCACATCGTCGATGCGCTGGGAGGCGGAGTTCAGACGCTTCAGCTGCGATTCCGCGGCGGACAGCCGGCTGGTGATCTTCTGGGCGTTTTCCGGATCATCCCACAGGCCCGGGGCCGCGGCCTGCGTTTCGAGATCCTTGATAGCGGCCTTGAGCCGGTCGACGTCCAGCGCCTTGGCGATGGATTCGTATTTGGCGCGGGCTTCGCCGATCGCCTGGGTAAAGTCAAATTCTGCCATCGTGGTTTACCTTACTGTTGGTTCTTTGAGATTCCTTGGGAAGTCACGTCCTTGTTGGCAGCCTTCGCACATTCCTCTGGCGTTGGCGGGCACTGCCGCGCCACACACGCATTCGCCTGCAATCCATGCTGCCAGAAGGTTCCGGGGCCTGCCTTGCCGATAGCCGGCCGGGCGACCTCACGAATCCCTCGCATCAGACGTGTTCAACTGCGGGCACGAATATGCGAAGGCAACGTCAAAGCCCCGCGTAGATCGCCGGGATAACCAAGGAGCCGAGCATGGCCACAGCTATGACGACGCACACCACACGCACGATGGTGCGGCGGCGGTTCTCACGCTGCTGTCGGCTGTCCTGATAGTCACTCACGAAGCCAATAGTGTACTCACCGCTTACGACCGACTACAAACCGATACAATCCGCTCACGGCGTAAACGCCTATTCAGATACCGATGCAAATCTGCACGACCGCCACGCACGAAATGTTCTTTTAACTTGACCAATCAGTACGCGGGCTTCACCGCACGTATGTCACACCATGTCTAGAACTCAAAAAGGTGTGTTTACCCCAAATATAAAACCTTATAAATGTGCAATCTAGTGATATGATAAAACCTTAGAAACGTGCAATCAAGGAGTGTTGATGTTCCGGAGGAAGGCGTACGACAGACTACTGGCATGGAAGGGAGCTGATGACAGGACCGCCATGCTAATCGAGGGTGCCCGCCGCGTGGGCAAGTCCACAGTCGCCGAAGAGTTCGCCAAGAACGAATACGAGTCATATGCTCTTATTGATTTCACGCGAGTGGACGCCGAGTTCAAACAGACGTTCCTGGACCTACGCAACGACCTCGACGGCCTGTTCCTGTACCTGAGCGCGGCGCTTGGCGTAACGCTCACGCAGCACCAGTCACTGGTCATCTTCGATGAGGTCCAGATGTTTCCCCCCGCGAGGGAGTTCATCAAACATCTGGTCGCCGATGGACGGTTCGACTACATCGAGACCGGTTCGCTGATCTCCATCAACGCCAACGTGAAGGACATCCTGATCCCCTCCGAGGAGGAGTCCATGCGCATGGGACCGATGGATTTCGAGGAGTTCTTGTGGGCGATGGGTGAGGATGCCCTGGTTCGGATGATCCGCCACGCGTTCGATTCCGGCGTGGCATTGCCGGACTCATTGCATCGTAAGGCATCGCGTCTATGGCGCGAGTACATGCTGGTCGGAGGCATGCCCCAGGCGGTGGCGGCCTACGCTCCCGCCCGCAACATGGCCGCGGCGGACAGGGCCAAGCGCCTGGTACTCAAACTGTATCGGGAGGATATTGGCAAGTACGGCGGACTAGCAGCGAAGCGCGTGCGCGCAGTGTTCGACGCGATTCCCGGACAGCTGGCGAAGCACGAGAAGAAACTGGTCTACACCCAGGTCGAGGAGGGGTCACGCTCACGTGACTTCATGACGGCCTTTGCATGGATGCGCGAGGCCGCGACTGTCAACCTGTGCACGCTGGCCGAGGACCCGTCGCTGGGATTAGCACTCAGCGCCGACGACACGGTCGTGAAATGCTATATGGCCGACACCGGCCTGCTGTCTACCATGGCGTTCTCCGCGGACGGCCCGTCGCTGCCGGATGTGTACCGTCAGGTGCTGCTGGGTGCCGACGGCGTGAACGAGGGCATGCTCGCCGAGAACGCGGTCGCCCAGCAGCTGGCCGCGGCCGGCCATGACCTGTATTTCTATGCGAAGTCGTCCAACGTGCGTGAAGAGCGCATGGAGATCGATTTCCTGATCGTGCGCCCGTACCCGGACGCCGCGATGAAACCGCGGATCAGCCCCATCGAGGTCAAGTCCGGCAAACGATACTCGACGATATCCCTCGACAAGTTCCGCGCGAAGTTCGCCAGCAGAACGGGAGAGGAATACGTGCTCCACCCACGCCCCATGGCGAAGAAAGACCATCGCCGTTTGCTTCCCCTGTACATGTCGTTCTGTCTGTAACTGCTGCTCCACATGTTCAGCGAGAACGGCAAGACTTGCCGCCGACGCCAGCCCTGCCGGCGGGCCCCCACGGCCCTTTCCCTTGCGCTTTCAGCGCCGCCAGATGGTGTTTCATGGCCACCAGCATGATGTGCGAATCCTCAAGGCCCAAGTGGCGTTCGTTGTGGGCGGAATCAAGCGCACCCTGACGTTTGGCGTAGGCGTCGAGCGTGTTGTCTCCGTAAGGATGCTCGTTGGTGGGCACCGCGCCGGGGTCCCACTGCCGGCTCATCGGCAGGGTATCGATGATGGTGATGCGCCCGGCACGGTAGCTTTCCGCATATCCGGCGACGTTCAGCATGAACCAGCTATGTTCGAAGGTGGCGTTATGCGCCACGTACGGCTGCTGGGTAAGCCGCGCGAGCAGGCCGGCCTGGGCTTGGGACCATTCGTCGAAGAGTCGGTACCCGGCCTCACTGCTGCGGCCGCGTACATCGATGCCGGTGAGTTTGGCGATGAGGGCGTTGCCGAGCGCCGCGTTTTCCGGCGGCACGCCAAAAGCGAGACGAGACTGGCCGTAGGCGTCGCCGGCGGCATAATAGCCCTGCTCATAGGCGTATGTCTCGGGTTCGCCGGCCGGGCGCGGACTGGCCATGTTCATGAATTCGAAGCCGACGTCGATGATGTAGTCACGCGCCGGATCGATGCCGGTGGTTTCGATGTCGATGCCCATCACCGCGTCCACGTCGCGGCCGGGCAGATAGGCGTCGCGCCAGTCGGGCTTGGGATGGTGTCCGGTAGCGTTGCCAGACGCGGCGGCACCACCCGGCAGAGCGGCACCACCCGGCGAAGTCGCGCCGGAGAGATTGGCGCGGGCCATCGCCGCATCGCCCGCACGCTTCTGGAAGCGCTGGGCCTTATGCCGTTTGGCGCGTGCGTCAAGAATCGCCGCCGTACGATCTTGGATATCGTCCAAGGCGACTGTTGTGGGGAACTTGACATCGCTGTTTTCGGCGGCAGTATTTCCGGCAGATGCGCCACCGGCTTCGCCGCTCAGATCCAGCATGCCTTGGTCATCGTTCGACGGGCCGCTGCCGGAGTACGGCTTGAGCACGGCAATGGTGGCCCTCCCCCGCCGTTCGCGACTGACCGCCCATAGGTGTTGCTGTTCGCCCAGATGCAACATCGTGTTGATGTTGTCGTTGAGCCGGCGATTGGCGTAGGCGAGCGCACGAGGCAGACGATAGGAGCCGATGAGCCGGTCGAAATCGGTCATGAATGCGCTGTTGCATTGGGCGATGATCGATTCCAGACGCTCGCGTGTGGCGTAGTCGGCCTTCAATGCGTCGTGGATGGACTGTGGGGTGGATTCCGGTATCGTGCCGACGCCATGCGCCAGGTCCAGAGAACGCACCCAGTCCCAGTCGATGGTGTTGCCATCGACGTCCTTGGGCATGGACGCCGCCCATTGGGGAATGTCTCCCTTGGCGGCGTCGAACCATGCGCGGTCGGTCATAGTGCGAAACCGAGCTCTTCAGCGGCCTCGGTGGGCACCGGGTCGTCGCACCAATAATCCTCGAGGTTTTCGGTGGTGGTCAGCGAACGGATTTCGGCGCGATCGATATACAGTTCGCCGCTCAAATGATCGGTCTCGTGCTGGAAGATGCGTGCGGGCCAGCCGTGCAACGGCTCGCTGTGGTGCTTGCCGTCTTCATCATCCCATTCGGCGGTGATGTCGAGCCAACGCTTGCGCACGGCCTGGTATCCGTCGAAGCTCAGGCAGCCTTCGTAGAACGAGGCGGTTTTGTCGCTGGTGGGTTTGTAGCTCGGATTGATGATCACGTGGAAGGGGAATTCCGCGATTTCGCGCGGATCATCCTCGTCGTCGCGCACGTGGTCTTCGACCACGGCGAGCGCGAGCCCCAAGCCGATCTGGGTGGCGGCGAGCCCCACGCCGGGTGCCTCCAGCATGGTGGTGTGCATCGTATCGATGAGTTTGGCGAGCGTACGCTTGGAAAGCTGGCCATTGTAGGCCACTGTCCGTTGGCGCAACACCGGTTCGCCGGCCTGCACGATGGGCAGAATCTTCTCCTTGCCGCCGGTTTTGATGAGTTGTTCGACGTCACGGTTGAGTTCGAGGTCGACTTTGGCGTTCTTTCCAAACATTGTTTTTCCTTAGGGAAGGGTGCTACAGCGCGAGTTCTTCGGCGACGATCTTGGCGAGGCGGGTGCAGACTTCGTCGGCGTAGGCCTGGGTGGCGGCCTCGGCCATCACGCGCACGAGCGGTTCGGTGCCGGAGGGGCGCAGCAGCACACGGCCGGTGTCTCCCAGCAGCATCTCCTCGTGCGCCACGGCATCCTGGATGCGCTTGTTGGTGGCCGCGGCTTTCTTGTCCACGTTCGGCACGTTGATGAGCGTCTGCGGCAGCTGTGGGAAGTCGGCAGCGAGCTCCTTCAGGCTCTTGCCGGACTTGACGACCTCGTTGCACAGGGTCAGTGCGGTCAGGGTGCCGTCGCCGGTGGTGGCGAATTCGCGGTTGATCACGTGGCCGGACTGCTCACCGCCGAGCGAGTAATCGCCCTTGAGCATCTCCTCAAGCACGTAACGATCGCCCACGGCGGTTTCCACGGTCTTGATGCCCATGTCTTTCAGGGCGAGCTTCAGACCGAGGTTGCTCATCACGGTGACCACGAGGGTGTCGTGGTTGAGCTTGCCTTCGCGCTGCTTGGCGCGGGCCAGAATGCCCATGATCTGGTCGCCGTTGATCATGTTGCCGTCTTCGTCCACGGCGAGGCAACGGTCGGCGTCACCGTCGAAGGCCACGCCCATCACGGCGTCAGTGGCCTTGACCATGGCCTGCAGCTGCTCGGGGTGGGTGGAACCGGCGTTCTTGTTGATGTTGTAGCCGTCCGGCGAGGCGTTGATCACGATTACATCCGCACCGGCACGGCGCAGGGCTTCGGGAGCCACCACGGAAGTGGCGCCGTTGGCGCAGTCGGCCACGATCTTCAGACCCTTGAGCGGCTTGGGCTGGGTTTTGTCATCGTTCAGCGGAGCGATGGTGGCCACCAGATGGTCGATGTACAGGTTGGTGGCGGTGGTCTGGTCGTGGCTCACGCGGCCCACGCCGGCACCGGTCGGGCGGTCCCAGTCCTGGCCGAGCACGGCCTCGATCTCATCCTCCTTCTGGTCGGGCAGCTTGAACCCGCCGCGTGCGAAGAACTTGATGCCGTTGTCGGGCATCGGGTTGTGGGAGGCGGAGATCACGGCACCCATCTCGACGTTGAGCACGGAGGTCAGGTAGGCCACGCCCGGAGTGGGGATGATGCCGGCGTCGATCACGTCGAAGCCGCCGGCGGACATGCCCGCGGACAGGGCGGAAGCCAGAAAATCACCGGACACACGGGTGTCACGGCCCACGAGCGCGCGGCGGCGCCCCTCAGGCTGATCGTCTTGGGTGCCGGCGTCGCCGAGCACACGCACGGCGGCATCGCCCAGATCCAACGCCAGACGTGCGGTCAAATCCCTATTGGCCAGTCCTCGAACACCATCGGTTCCAAACATCTTCGGCATATGAAGTTCCACTCCTTGTATCGCGTTACCCGCACCATCGTAGTCGTTGTACCGCGGCGCGGGGCGCGACTCGGCGAAAAACCGCCACGGAATCCACTCCGGGGCCGCGCGGGGACGATACGGGAACGCCCCGGTCGAGGGCGCCGTCATGCGGCGTCCCGCGACCGGGGCGGGTGTCCCATGGCCGACGAAGTCGGCGGTCACCGGTCAGAGGGCGTCGTTGTATTCACGAACCTTGAGGGTGCGGTGGGAGGAGGCCACGTTCTCTATGATCAGACGCCTCAGGGCGTTGTCCGCGTCGCCATGCTCGTCCAGCCATGCGTCACCGAGCCGGACCAGCGTGGCGGGGTCGGCGTGGTCCGGGTACAGGCCGTTGAGCAGGGCCTCGGCCATGTGGTAGGTCTTGTTCGCCCAGATCCAGTCGACGGCCTCGAAATACCGGGCGGCGAATGGCTCGGCCAGATCGTGGCGCGGGGTGGCGGAGAAGCCTCCGGCCACGGCCTCGAGCTGGGAGTTGGTCAGCTCGTCGTTGTGGAGCGCCTGATCCCAAGCCCATTCCTTGGCCTCAGCGGTGGCCATGGAGGCGCGGGCGCCGTAGGCGAACTCGCGGTTTTCCGTGGTCTCCTTCTTGGCGAGCTGCGCGTCCACGTCGTCGTTGGTCATCTCATTGACGGAGGTGAGCGCTTGGACGATGGTCCACGTGAAGTTGTTGTCGATTTCGAGGCCTTCAAGACGCACGGTGCCGTCCAGCAGACCGTGTGCGTTGGCGGCGAATGCGGCATCGCCCTCCTCGCCATAGCCCAGGTAGGCGGTGGCGAGCTGGAACTGGGTGTCCGAGCCGGCTTCGGCGGCGTTGGCCAGGGTCCACAGTTCGGCGGCCACGTGGCGCAGCACATCGTCGCGGCGGGCGGGCGCCACGTAGTGGTGGGCGGTGGTGCTCATGCAGGCCAGCGCGTAGCGGAAGGTGGTGGACTCGGTTTCGGTGGACAGCAGGCGCAGGGTCATGTCCACGAAACGCTCGGCCGGGAACTCGCCGTCCCGGGTCATGTCCCAGAAGGCGAGCCAGGTCACGGCGCGGGCCAGGGCATCGTCGAAACGATGCAGGTTGGCTTCGGCGAATGCCTGGGATTCGGCGTCGAAACGGATCTTGGTGTAGGTCAGGTCATCGTCGTTGACCAGCACGAATGCCGGGCGCGGCTTGCCTGCCGCGGCCTCGACGATGGTGGTTTCGCCATCCACGTCGAGTTCGAACTGCTCGGTGCGCACGATCTTGCCGGTTGCGGCGTCTTCATTGTAGAAGCCGACGGCCAGGCGATGCGGGCGCAGCACCGGGTGTTCGGCCGGCGCGCTCTGGGTGAGCTTCAGTTCGGCGATGGTGCCGTCCGCGTTTACGGTCAGGTCGGTGGCGATCGTGTTGATGCCGGATTCCTCCAGCCACTTGGCGCTCCAGGCCTTGAGATCGCGGCCGGAGGTCGTCTCCAGTTCGCTCAGCAGGTCGGCCAGGGTGGCGTTGGAGTAGGCGTGGCGGTTCAGGTAATTGTGGATACCTTCGAAGAACTGCGTGCGGCCCACATAGAATGCCAGCTGCTTCAGCACGGAGGCACCCTTGGCGTAGGTGATGCCGTCGAAGTTGACATAGGTGTCGTTGAGGTCGTTGATCGGGGCGACGATCGGGTGCGTGGTGGGCAGCTGATCCTGGCGCAACGCCCAGCTCTTCTCGCCGGAGCAGAAGGTGGCCCAGGCGTCGTGCCATTCGGTGGCTTCGGCGGTGGCGAGCGTGGAGGTGAATTCGGCGAAGGACTCGTTGAGCCACAGGTCGTTCCACCACTTCATGGTCACGTAGTCGCCGAACCACATGTGCGCGAGCTCGTGCAGCACGGTCACCACGCGGCGCTCGGCCAGCGCGTCGGTCACCTTGGATTCGAACACGTAGGAGTCGCGGATGGTGACCATGCCGATGTTCTCCATGGCGCCCGCGTTGTATTCGGGAACGTAGATCTGGTCGAACTTGGCGTACGGGTAGGGCACGCCCCAGGTCTTGGCGTAGAACGCGAAGCCCTTCTTGGTGATGTCGAACAGGTAGTCGACGTCCTTCGCGAAGGCCTTGGCCAACGACTGGCGGCAGTACTGGGCCATCGGCACGACGCGGCCGTCCTCGTTCAGGTATTCGGTGTGCCATTCGGCGTACGGGCCGGCGCAGATGGCGGTCAGGTAGGAGCTCATCACCGGGGTCGGCTCGAAGTTCCACAGGCGGGTGCTTTCGTTGGGCTTGTCGCCGAGGGTGCCGTCAAGGGTCGTGCGCGAATCGTCCTCGATGGAGGCGACCGGCATGTTGGAGGTGACGATCCAGCTGGCGGGGGCGAGCACCTTGAAGTCGAACGTGGCCTTCAGGTCAGGCTGGTCGAACACGGCGTAGACGCGGCGAGCGTCCGGCACCTCGAACTGGGAGTACAGGTAGATGTTGCCATCGGACGGGTCGACCGAGCGGTGCAGGCCCTCGCCAGTGTTGGAGTAACGGCACTTGGCTTCGACGGTGACCTCGTTCTTCTCCTTGAGGTCGGTCAGTTCGATGCGGTTGTCTTGGAAGGCCACGGCCGGGTCCAGGGGCGTGCCGTTGAGGTCGATGGAGGTCACTTCGTCGGCGATCAGGTCGAGGAAGGTCGACGAACCAGGCTTCGCGTTGAAGCAGATGAGCGACTTGGAACCGAAGTTCTTCGCGCCGACCGTCAGGTCAAGGTCGACGTGATAGTGAATCGGCGCTTCGATAACGGCCTTACGTTCTTCGGCTTCAATACGAGTGAGATTAGAACCGGGCATGACTTCAATTACTCCTTACGGTCGTCCCTGGATAATCCGGACTACTTGGTTTCTACGGTTTCGACGTCCTGGGCGATGTCGGCCACGACGGGCACGATCATCGGCTTGCGGTGCAGCTGGCGTGCAACCCAGCTGCCGAGCGTGCGGCGCATGGTCTGCTGCAGCTTGTAGGTGTCGCGCGTGCCCTGCATCATCTGGTCGTTGAGCTGTTCGACGATCTGGTGACGGACCTTGTCGAACTCGCTTTCGTCCTCGGCCACGGCGTTCAGGTAGATCTTCGGGCCGGTGACGACCTCCTGGTTGTCGGTGTCGACCACCACGAACGCGGAGACGAAGCCCTCGGTGCCGAGAATGCGGCGCTTTTCCAGCTCCTCGTCGGTCAGCTCGCCGACGGAATCGCCATCGACGTACACGTAGCCGCACGGCACGGAGCCGACGACCGCGGCCTTGCCGTGGTACAGGTCGACCACATCGCCGTCTTCGGCCAAGACCACGTTCTGCGGGTCCACGCCGGTCTTGACGGCGATCAGGCCGTTGGCCACCAGGTGACGGTTCTCGCCGTGGATGGGCATGGCACACTTGGGCTTGACGATGTTGTACATGTACAGCAGCTCGCCCTCGTTGCAGTGACCAGACACGTGCACGGCCGCGTTGTCGCGGTTGACGACCTTGGCGCCGAGCTGCACGAGCTTGTTGATCACTTTGTAGACGCCGTGCTCGTTGCCCGGGATCAGGGAGCTGGCGAGGATCACGGTGTCGAATTCGTTGATGTGGATGTCGCGGTGGTTGCCGTCGGCGATGCGGCCGAGTGCGGCCATCGGTTCGCCTTGGGAGCCGGTGCACATGAAGACGAGCTTGTCGTCCTGGATGTCGTTGGCCTGCCTCAGGTCCACGACGGTGCCTTCGGGGATGTGCAGGTAGCCGAGGTCGGCGGCGATGGACATGTTGCGCACCATCGAACGGCCGACGAACACGACCTTGCGGCCGTACTTGTGGGCGGCGTCCACCACCTGCTGCACACGGTGCACATGGGAGGAGAAGCTGGCGACGATGATCTTGCGAGTGGCCTGGGCGAACGCTTGGTCAAGGGCCGGGCCGATGGAGGTCTCGGGCTTGACGAAGCCGGGCACCTCGGCGTTGGTGGAGTCCATCATCAGCAGGTCCACGCCCTTTTCGCCGATCTTGCCGAATTCGACGAGGTCGGTGATGCGGTGGTCGAGCGGCAGCTGGTCGAGCTTGATATCGCCCGTGTCGATCAGGGAGCCGGCCGGGGTCTTGACATAGACGGCCAGGGCGTCCGGGATGGAGTGGGTGACGTTGACGAATTCGAGGTCGAAGGGGCCCACCTTGAGCTTCTCACGGCCGGCAACCTCAACCTTGGTGGGGTTCTGGTGGTGTTCCTTGCACTTGGCGTCCACGAAGGCGAGGGTCAGCTTGGAGCCGATCAGCGGGATGTCCGGGCGCAGCTTGAGCAGGTAGGGCACGCCGCCGATGTGGTCCTCGTGGCCGTGGGTGAGCACCAGGGCGTCGACCTTGTCGAGACGGTTCTTGATGTAGCCGAAATCGGGCAGGATGAGATCCACGCCCGGCTGCTCCTCCTCGGGGAAGAGCACGCCGCAGTCGATGAGCAGCAGGTGACCGTTGTATTCGATCACGTTCATGTTGCGGCCGATTTCGCCCAAGCCGCCGAGCGGCGTGATGCGCATGGAGCCCTTGCGGTACTTCGGCGGGGCGATCAGCACGGCATCCTGCTGAGGTGCGGTGGCCTGCCGGGTGGCGTTGATCTTACGGGACGGCGTACGGCTGTTGGATCCGTTGGCGTTGCGGCCGCGCGCGGAACCGCGACGGCGAGAATTCGTGTTCTTGCTTGTTTTCTTTTGTTCTTGTGCCATAACCTTTTTGGGATTTCTGTTGTGGTGCCTCTGCTCTGTCATGCAGGGGCGGCGGGCTGGCAACCCGTATGCAGCGTTTCGGGCTTACAGCAGTCCGGCAGCGCGCATGCCCTCTTCAGCCTTGTCAAGCTGAGTGGCGTCGGGACCGATGTTCGGCAGACGCATGGTGGTGGAGGGGATAACACCCTTGACCTTGAGCGCAGCCTTGGCCATGACGGCCTGATAGCCGTCGCCATTCAACGCGTGGACAAGGGGGGCGAGCTGGTTGGCGAGGCGACGGGCGGTGGTGATATCGCCACGATCGAATGCCTGGACAAGCTGCTGCATGGGGTTGGAGGCGACGTGGGCGATCACCGAAATGATGCCGACGGCACCGATGGAGAGGAACGGCAGGAACAGGCCGTCATCGCCGGAATACCAGGCGAGGCCGGTGCGCTGCTGCTTCTCCACTGCGGCTGCAAGATCGCCGGTGGCGTCCTTGACAGCCTTGACGTGTTCAAGTCCGGCCAGTCGGTCGTAGGTTTCGACCTTGACCTTCAAGCCGGTACGGCCGGGAACATCGTAGACGATGATCGGCTTTTCGGCGGATTCGTCGACGGCCTTGTAGTGGCCGACGATACCGTCCTGCGAGGGACGGGAATAGTAAGGCATGACGACGAGCACCGCGTCGGCGCCCGCTTCCTGAGTCTGTTCGACCATACGCACGGTGTGTGCGGTGTCGTTGGAGCCGGCGCCGGAAATCACCGGAACGTCGACGACCTCCTTGACGGCCCTGACCAGCTCGACCTTCTCATCCATATGGGTGACGGGCGATTCACCGGTGGTGCCATTGACCACCAGACCATCCGCGCCATCGGCGACGAGGTATTTGGCGAGCTTCTGCGCGGCGGCGAAATCGACGCTGCCGTCGGATTTCATCGGGGTGACCATAGCCGGCAGAATGCGGCCGAAAGGTGCTGGCTCAAGAAGGTGCATGTCATGCTCGCTCATAGTGTTCACCGTACTTCCCATTGTGGACTCTTATATTACGTACCTTGATTGTTGCTGAATGCGTGGCATTATGACCGGAACCGGTGGCAATGCCGTGATGCGCGTCCCGGCGCGCTTCCCTGACCGAATTGCGGGGTCGACTGCGGGTCGATTACAGGTCGAGGAAGTGGTCGAGGCCGATGGTCAGGCCGGCCGGAGCGTCGCCGGCGAGCTTGCGCACGGCAAGCAGGACGCCGGGCATGAAGCTGGTGCGGTCGAAGCTGTCGGCCCGAATGGTCAGCTGCTCGCCGGCGTTGCCGAAGAGCACTTCCTCGTGGGCGTTGAGGCCGCGCAGACGCACGGCGTGCACGTGGATGCCGTCGACCACCTGGCCGCGTGAGCCGCCATCGGTTTCGGTGGCGTCCGGCACGGGGGCGAGTCCTGCGGCCTTGCGTGCTTCGGCGATGCCGTGGGCGGTGTGGATGGCGGTGCCGGAGGGGGCGTCCACCTTGGTGGGGTGGTGCAGTTCGATGACTTCGGCGGATTCGAAGTATTTCGCGGCCTTGGCGGCAAAGTAGTCGGCCAGCACGGCGGAGATCGCGAAATTAGGTGCGATGAAGACCTTCTGGGTTTCGGGCTTCGGGCCGTTGGCGATGGCGGATTTGACCTGGGTGAGTTTCTCGTCGGTCCAGCCGGTGGTGCCGACCACCACGTCCACGCCTTGGCCGATCAGGGTCAGCACGTTGTTCAGGCTGACGGACGGCACGGTGAATTCGACGACCACATCGGTGTTGTCGGTGGTGACCTGGGTCAGGTCGTCGCCGGCATCCAATGCGAGCGCCAGCTGCGTATCCTCGGCCTTGTTCACCGCTTCGACCACGTGCGAGCCCATGCGGCCCTTTGCTCCGACCACCGAAACCTTGATCATGTCTTCTTCCCTGTCTACCCGTACCTGCCCGGCAATGTACCCGGGACGTTTTCCAATCGGCAATCAGCCTATCACCGCCAAGCCGTCACGCCAATATCCCGTCCACAGAATCAAGCTCCCTCTGACGAGCCGAACCGTGAAGAAAACGCCGGAGGCGTTTTTAGGTGAGGGCGAACGACAGTGAGCAATAATTCAGTTGGCTGAAAGCCATCATTTAATTGCGTTCGAGCTGGCCGTGAAGCGGACTGAGGGAGAGACCCCGGCGAAGCCGCCAACCATCCATCGGTCGTAGCCCGATCCCGTTTCACCCACGCCGCTTGGCCAAGGCCCATCCGGCCAATGCCAATGGCACGGACGCCAGCGTGAAGATGAATGGCAGCATCATGCCCACATGAGGGTTGGAGGCGTCAAGCACAATACCGGCCACGGACGAGCCAATCGATGTGCCGACCGTGCCTGCGGTGGTTACCCAGCTCAGTCCTTCGGTCAGGGATTCCGCCGGCACAAGATCCTTGACGATGAGGTTGCCGGTGGCGAACGTCGGCGAGACGGTCAGGCCGGAGAGAATTTCGAAGACGCCCAGCAGGATGAGATTGTCCATTGACAGCCGGAAGAACACGTAGCCGATGGTCAGCAGCGACAGGAACATCACCATATGTGCCCAATGGGAGCCTTTGAGTTGGCGAGAGCCGAACACCAGCGCGCCGATGCACGAGCCGACCGCGAACATCGCCAATTGCAGACCGAGGAAGGGCTCGAGTCCCATGGATTTCATGGTGGCGGTGATGGACACGTCGAAGGACGTGAAGCTCATATTGAACACGATGAACACGGCGAGCAACGGCAGTACGCCGGTATAGAGCAATACGCTTTTGGGCTTGGCACCGCTGCGTTTGAGCTGGCGCAGGGTCAGCTGGTCGGCATCTTCGCTTGCAGCGGGGCTGCCGTCATCGTGAGCGGCCACGGTGACCTGTTCCACGATGACCGGCGGCTGGGTGGATTTCAGCGAGAAGAATATGGTGCCGCCGATGCCGCATGCCACGGTGGGCACGAACAGTTGGGATACCGGATGCACGGAGGTGGCCAGCCAAGCCGCCAGAATCGGCCCTAGAATAAAGACGATCTCGTCAATGGCGGCTTCCATGGCGTAGGCCGTGTTGAGCAGCTGTTCGCCATCTTCCACACCGCGCAACGCATAGGACCAGCGGGTTCGGACCAATGCACCGAATGAGAACTGCGTCAGACCCATGATGATGGCCAGGGCGAACAGCAGCGGAATCGGCACGCGCACCAACGCCGCGAAGGCGAAGGCGAGCATGGCCACGATCTGCACGGCGAGCGCAAGCCGGCCCACGCGGGCTTGGCCGAAACGGTCGAAGGCGCGGGCGTAGAACGGGGTGACGCAGCTCATGGCCAGCACATAGGAGGCGCTCATGGTGCCGGCGATGGTCCAATTGTCGTAGAGATGGTTGAGCGCCAGAACGATGCCGAGACTCATCATGGAGATCGGCAATCGTGCCACCGCGCCGGACAGGCAGAACGCCTTGGCTCCGGGCAGCATGAACAGGCGCTGGTAGGGCGAGTGGGCAGCGGACGACTTCGAAACCGCGCGAGTCGTGGACACAATAACTCCTTACTGGTGCGTTGTCCGGCACGTGCGCCCGCCCACACGTGCCATCCGAGGGTAGCGGTTCCCGAGCAACGTCACGCGGTGCGTTTCAACCGCGGACCGGTACATGGCCAGTCGTCTTCATCGTCGGAGATGCCTTGCGATGCATAAGGTCTCTCCGCCGGTGAAGGCCGTCCGATGGTGCACAGGTCATGAGCCTTTGGGCTCAGTCGTTGTCAGATTGTTCGGGAATGCCGGAGCTCAACTCGGTAAGGATTTCCTGTTTGGTTTTCGCACGGGCGTGAAGCTCGCGCAAGCCCTCGTCGGGCTCACTGACATAGTAGAGAGTGGCGTCGATACTGTCCAATTCCACACCTTCGACCGCTGCCAGCAGCAGTCGGTACATGTCGAGCTGGGCGAGTTTGTGGGTGATGTCGTCTGGCTTGGTGGGCCGACGACCGGTTTTCCAGTCGACCACGGTAAAGCGTGCGGTGGTGCTGGACGGGTCAAGTCCACCGATGAATACCGCATCGAGTTTGCCATTGACCAGGCCCACGCCCGGCACGTCCACGACGATGGCACGCTCCGTCCACGCCGGGATGCGCTTGGCCCACGATGATTCGGCCAGTCTGCGCTGCCACGCCACCAGCTTGGACTCGGTGGCATTGTCGCTACTTATGGAAGTGGCGGAGGCGGCGGATGCGGCGGATGTGGATTGTTGAGCCGTGGACTGTGGGACAGCGGGCTGCCGTGTGGAGGGCTTGCGACATTGCCGCTCCCGTTCGGCCAAATCGGCCAACATGGCTTCCCGGGAAACGAATCCCGCATCCTGACCTGTATGCGGCATACTTGATTCGGCTTCATATGCCAGTACCGCTTCATCCGGTTTACCGGCATTGATGAATTGCTCGGCCCACGCATGGAACTGCGTGCCGGCTTCGGCCGCCGGAGACGATATTCGTGGAATCGGACGGATAATGCTACGCCAGTAGAGGCGCTCCTCCCGTTCGCTCATGCCACCTACGCGGGCTTGCAGGCTTGTCACGTTCTGGCGTCCGGCGGCCAGAATGCGTTGCGCCTTGGCTTTGACTGCCTCATCAAGCGACTGGCCGCTGGCGGCATCGGCCATCAAATCGGCGTCGTCCACCAGCAATTGCGCCCGTTGCAGCAGCGGGCCGGCGTCTTGGTGCTGCTCAAGTGACGAGGAATCTGCGGCGATGACATCGATGCCACGTGACAACTGTTCATGCACCGCGTCGCTGAGGGTAGCCGGCCACGGCAATTCGACAGCGGCATCCGTCTGCGTAATCGGCGTTTGCCATGACTCCCCCACCACGGCGTCACCGTATGCCGCGGCATGCTCTCCGATAAAGAACCCTTCGGGAGGGGCAATCGCTTCGCCTTGCGCCGAGATCAGCATGGGCTTCCCGGCATTGGCGGCTTGCAGACGTTCCACACAGTCCTGAGCCGATATCGCATGTTCACGGGCTTGGAGCGCGTCATGCACTTCAAGCCAGAAATTGGATGGCTGAGCGGCGCGAGAGCCTTTGGGCACCACTGACGGGTCCCGCCCGGATTCGCCCGTATAGGCGCAATAGGTCATCAGGGCATCTTCCCGCGCACGGGTAAGCGCCACATACATCAATCGACGTTCGTCGGCATGCAGCCGGCGCCCATATTCCTCCGCCTGCGTCAAATACCAGCCGGATGCATCCACTTCTTCCACGCCATCGCCGAATTCGCGCATGGAGCCGAACACTTCATCATCGATAAGCTCCACATCATCCAAAGCCGCCAACGATGCGATGGGGTCGGCTTCCACATCGGCATCATGGGGGAATCGCGGCAGAATGCCGGCATCGGCGCGCATAGGCACGGGTACGGCGGTGGGGTTGGTGAGCCAGGAGTCGGCGGTCTCATGATATTCGGGTGCGGTCCAGCGACCTTGCTCGGTGCCTCCCGTATGGTGTTCGTCCAGCACGATCTTGAGATGGTCGCCCTGATTGCTGGGGAATCCGCCGGCGGTAAGCCCCACTACCGCAACGGCATCCCATTCCAACCCTTTGGACTGGTGTACGGTCATCAGTTCCACATCCACCGGAGCGTCGGGGAGACTGGCGGCTTCATCCTCCACCGAAGCCAGATGATCCACCCATGTGATGAACCCATGCAACGAGGGAGTTTGCTCAGCGGCAATCTCTTGCGTGTACGTATCCACCAAATCCACAATCGCATCCATAGGCATATGCGCCAAAGCGGGATTGGCGCGGTGCTGCGGATTATGCAGCACACCGGCCAATACGGTGTCGATGTCAAGATCCAACGCTTCTATGCCGGCGCGAATCACGTCGCCCAGTGGCCGCCCGACGGCATCATGCACCTGACGGAGCATCACCGCGGCCCGGGTTATGGCGTTGCGCCCGTGTGCGCTCAACCGTTCAAGCAGTTTTACCAGATCGCCGCGTAGCAATACGTCTGGCAGGAATACCGCATTGGCCACCTGATCGCGGTACTCACGCACCACAGCCGCCCATTCATTCGCTGGTGTATCCGGTTGGGCAAGGCCGGCCTGCACCAATGCTTGGAAGCGTTGTTCCATGTTCTGTTCTTCAGCAAAACGGGCCAACATGGTCAAATCCGCTGCGGACATGGTGAATCGTGGCGTGGCCAGCAAGCGCATCAGCGATCCCGTATCGGTGTGGTCGGCGGCCACGTGCAGCAACGCCATCAGATCGCGGATTTCCGGACGTTCCAGCAGCGCGGAATAGCCGACCACGAATGTGGTCAATCCGGCCTGTTCCAATGCCGCCTGATATTCGGGCATATGTGATTTGGACCGAAACAGCACGGCGACCGGCGCTTTCTGTTCGCCCGGCATCTGTTCCTGTTGTTCGGCTGCGGAACGGTGCCGTGCGATGGCCGTCTTGCAGAAACGCACTACGGCGTCGATCTCCTGCCCGGCCGTGGCGAAGCCCAGTACTCCCAATGTTCCTTCGGGGGCATCAGGCATGGGGTCGAGCGATGAGACATCGACCTCACGCATCAATGCGCTTGAGGGACGCGACGGATTGGAGCGCAACGGCAGCGTGAGATTATTGGCGGCTTCGAGTACTATACGGCTGTTGCGCCTGGTGACGGACAACGGGAATGGCTTGTATCCGGCAGGCAGGTGGAAATCTTGCTGGAACATACGGAATGCACCAGGGCTGGCACCACGCCATGCGTAAATCGACTGGAACGGATCACCCACCGCGTTGACGGCGGACCTCCGTGACGCATCCACATGGAACAGTGCTGCCAGCAGAGCGGCCTGCGTGGTGGAGGTGTCCTGATATTCGTCGAGCAGCACATGGCTGTACCTGCGGCGCGTGCGCTCTCCGATGGAGGGGAAGCGCTCGATAAGCTGATACGCGGCAATGGTGAAGTCGGAGAATTCGGCCATATTGCGTTCCCGCTTGGCTTGGGCATAGGCCTCCACCAGCTGGAGCAGAATATCGCGTTTGCGCGTGGTCTCCAGCAGCGCACCGCAATGATAGGTGCAACGGGCGTGCAGATGTTCGGCACGGTCATCGAGCTTGGCTTGCCAGCTGGCGTCGGTATCTTTCTTCAGTCGTCTGATCTTGGGGATTTTCGGCTCGTCCTCGGGCATGGGTTCGTCTGCGACGGCTTGTTGCAATCGATTGATGAATGCCGAATCCCATTGCCGTACTCGATTGATCGCATCATCGAAGCTGGTGCAGCCGGCACCGATCATGGCACTGCCAATGGCATCCGACAACGCCAGAACACGGTTCGCCAAACTGGAGAAGGCGCCAAAATCCTCACTGAACGCCAGATCCATGTGACTGTCGATGACTTCGGTGGCCAGTTGAAGCGCTCCGGCTGCGCTCAATGGTTGCGTGTTCTGATCGAATCCGACAAGCAGTCCATATTGGCGCACGATGGTCTGGAAGAAGGCGTCATACGTGAAAATGGCCGGCTTGAGGAATGCCCGATCGGACACCGTGGCGGTCGTAGAGCCCGCCATATCACCGGCCACTGCGGCGGAGACGCGTTCCAGCAGTTCGCCTGCGGCCTTGCGTGTGAAGGTCAGGCCAAGGATGCGTTCAGGTGCCACACCTCGATTGATAAGCGCGATGATGCGTTGGGTCATCGTAAAGGTTTTGCCGGAACCGGCACCGGCAACCACCAGTACGTCAGCATTGACTGGCGCATCGATGATGGCGGCCTGTTCCGCACTGGGAGTGAACGTGCTCATGCTTGCCTCGTTTCGAAAATCGTGTCGATCTGGCCTGCACAGGCAGGGCAGACGTTCTTCATACGGCAGAATCCGATATGGGTGTCTTGCGGATGGGCCTCGATGATGGCTGATCTGCTGGACGCCGCGGCATAGAATACGCGGGCGATCATGGTCAGCGACCATAACGTCTGCGTACCGGCGAGCGCGGCGAATTGCGCCCACGCTTCGGCACTCACACCTTCGGGAGGAGTAGCCGGATCTATGGCGGGTATGTCGAAGAAACGGTTGGGGTCTTTATACCAGTATCGTGGCGTGAACGGTTCGGCATTCAACGAACCATCAGTGAACAGCGGCGGCTGGAAGGCACCTTCCGGAGCATAGCTTCTGGCTGGTGCCGTATTCTGCCCGACATGGAACAGCGCGCTTTGGCTGATATGCGGCATTGCGGCAAGTGCCTTGGCACCGCGCGGCCCGTCTTCGGGGAATACGAGGCCAAGCTGATAGCATACGAGCTGCAAATCATTGAAAATCTGTTTGACCGTGGGCGTTCTGCCTGTTTTGTAGTCAATGAGGCGAATGCATTCGCCGCCGTCTGCGAGTACGCGGGTTTCCATACGGTCGATGCGCCCGGACAGTCTCACGGTCAGATGCTCGTCCATGCCTTCCGGCCATCCTCCGACCAGTGCTCCCATCAGACGGACCAGCGTGTTCCGATCAATCGGGTGCATGCCGGGCACGGCATTGTATGCGTCGAGTATGTCACGCACATCGAATCGTGCGGCAAACTCCCGTTCGCATTCGGCACCGGCCAATGCGCCAATGCTGAAGTTGCTGGAGTTCTTGCCAAGATACGTTTCCGGATCGGCGTCGCTGCGCACAAAGTAATCGGCGATGTTGCGCAGGGCATCCGCCGCGGACTCGTCCTTACGGGTGGCCTCATAGCGGTTCCGGGTGTCGGCTATGGCATTCGGATCAGGACGTTTGCTCTGATAGATGGCATTAAGCCGTGCCGTGACAGCCTCGATGCGGCGTTCCGTGCCGGCCGTGGAGTCCAAGCCCAGTGTGGCCAACACCTGGGCATTGTGGGAAAGATGGTCCAGCCCTTCCTCGCTGCCTTGCTGCGCAACCGCATGGATGAGGGTTCCGAAACTGGTGGCCACGGAGCTGGGGCGAGGACCGGCGAACCGGTTCTCCAGCATCCAGCACACCGGGCACGCCCATAGGCTGTCGACCGCCGATGGAGACAGGGTGACCATGAGTGCGGCCTGCGCATCCGTCTTGCCCTTCCCTGTTTGGATACCGTCAGACTGTACACCGCCAGATGACGCGCTGTCGGATGAGGCACTGTCAGATGAGGCATCGCCAGATGACGCACCGCCAGATGATGTGCCATCCGATTGGGCCGGCGATTCCACGAACGCCCAGCTCTGCGGATTTGCGGCGCGCACACCATGCTCCGACAGGAGTGTCAACGCAACCGCGGCGTCCTTTGCGGCAGCCTGCTGCGGTTGAGCAGTGGCCAGAACCGCGCGGGCGGCGCTGACCAACCCACGTGGGTCGGCGTCCAATCCGGCCAGATCATATTCGGCGAATCCCGCATGTGCCCCCACTGTGGTGAAAGGCGCCTGTTGCCGGTTGCGCGGATAGTATTCCGGCAGATACCCGAAGAGAAAGTCCGATGGGCTCATGCTGTCGTTCCATACCGCGCTGATCATGATTCGCCGTGCACGGGTCAGCGCGACCAGGAAGCTCTTCTTCTCGCCCGACAGCACAGCCGCGAACCGCGGATCATGACCGGTTTTGTCGCTTTCTTCAAGCGCTCCCCTCAGCACGAGCTCGGCAAGGTCTTCACCACCGAACATGGTGTTGCGCCCGGCGAGGTTCGGCCACACGTCTTGCTGGACCACCGGTATCCACGCATATTCCCAGTGGCGTCCGGCCGCGCCTGCCGGCGTGGTCAATGTCACCGCGTCTTCCACCGGCCCTATTTGGGCCAAGGAATCGGCCTGCACTTCCATGCCCCGAACCTGTGCCATGAATGACGTGACGTCTCGGCTGGCGGTGGAATCATCGGCGAACTGGAACAGGCGCATTGCCGCGTCCAGCCGGTCATTGGCCGTACGCCCTTCTGCCGTGTTGAATAATGCCGCACGCTGCCAGACCGGTGCCAGACCGGTGGCGTTCCACGCAACAGACAGCGCATAGCGCGGCTGTACGCGCTGGCTTGCCGGCAGCCGCTCCAAGCCGGAAGCAACGCTGCCCACCAGATGCCACAGGTTCGCAAAAGCGCGGGCCTGAGAGTCGTTGCCGAGCACCGCGTGGATGGATGCGAGCGCAGCCTGCGCCGGCGCGGCGGCATCATCAACGGCAAGCATCACGTACAGCGCGTCAACGCCAAAGGCCAAGTCATCGTCGGAGGGTTCACCGAGTATTTCGACAGACACTGACGACGAAACCGCTGACGTCGAAACCACTGACGAGGATGTGTCACGACCTGTTTCATGCCGTGTTTCACGGTATGTTTCACGCAATGTTTCCCATGCCGTCGTCAGAGAGGTCAGCATGGCATCATCCGTGGCGAGATGCGCCAGCGACTCCAACGACCCCATGGCCGATTCGATCGGCGCAAGCCTTGCGGGACGCCCCTGACCGGGTCTGGCCCCGGCACTCACCAACGGGCCGTCCATCAACGTGGCCACTCTAGTCCTTACATATGCCGCGCAGGAAGCCAACGTCATCTGACATTCCGCCATTCCCTCGGCACGTAATCGGGCAAGCTCCACAAGCGCGAACAACCCCTGCACGAAAGTCTCGTCCTTCAAAGGACGGGTAACCGACGAATACCGCACCGGCACACCATCTCGGCGCAGTCGTTCGCCGAACAGCCGCACGGCGGCATTGTCGTGGGCGATGACCGCCATGTCGTTCCACCGAATATGCCGGTCAAGATGCGCCCGCTTGATGCGCCAGACCACATCATCCAGCTCCTCACGTGAGGATCGGTACAGGCCGGCGGTCACTGTGCCGTCCGACTGATAATTCGCTGCATCGACTCCGCCCAGTATGGCGGTCAGCTTGCCGGGACGCTCGGCCGGAGGCAGCGGCTCGTCTTCCGGCGAGGGAATCGACAGCGAAATACGAGACGCGATCACATCAGCCATCGTCATGTGCGACTGATCAGCGCCGGTACTGCCGCCAACCAGCTGTTCTTCCTTGGCTTTCAGCCGCCCTTCCACGGCACGGCGCATCAGATATTCCGGATACGATCCACGGAAGGTCTGCACCGATTCATCCGAGTTGCCGACCAGCACCAACTTGACGCCGGCATTCCCCAACTCCTCCAAGAAGCGCATGCCGGCCAGCGTGGTGTCTTGAACATCATCCACAACCAGCAGCCGGGGCAAGCCCAACGCCTCCATACGCATAGGCCGGCCGGAATCATCCGCATGATCGGCGGCGAATGCCTCATGCACCACACGAGCGCCTGCCACCAGCAAATACGAGGCATCCAAACGGTATTGCCCCGGATATGCCGCGCTTTGGGCTGCAATATATTCACGGCGCAACGCGAAAGCCAAACGCCATTGCACCGACAATCGCGCGTCCTCCGTCACGGCGTCCAAAAGACGTGGCTCTTCGTGAACGCCTACACCGAGCTCATCCAATCGGGCCAGCATATCGCGCAACTGGCTGATAAACGCATCTGAAATACCTCGAGTGAACCTATCCGCGCTGGTCGAGCCGCCTGCCGACGTCGGAGACGGTGAATCCGACCCTTGTTTCGAGAGGCTTGATTGTGCGGAAGCGGCCGAGCCGGGCATCTCGCCGGCACCGGCATCGCGTATGAGTCTCGCCCAGTCATCCTGGGCAAAGTAGATGCGTAGCAGATCACAGGTGCCGCAATCATCTCCCGCCACGGCATGGCGCAGATGCACGGCCATGACTTGACGCAGCAAAGCATCCTGTTCCGCACCGTTCAACAATCGAGGCGACGGCAATCCAGTTCCCTCGCGCGAAGCTGATATGGCCCGGAATGACACGGCACCCAGCGTGGTGACCGGCCTGGCCTGCACGGAAAACCCGAGCTCACGAATCACCCGATTGCCCAATGCGTCGGCGGCCACACGGCCGGATACGGCCATCACCACCTGCGCGCCACCGTAGCGGCGCAGCCCCGCCATCAACACCGATAAGGCGAATTCAGTTTTGCCGCTTCCAGGCGTGCCGACAATCAGCCTCGCCGCTCCATCACGGTCGATGCCGTCCAGCACTGTTCCAGGTTCAAGTCTCGTCATCATGGCTCCAGCCTAAACCCGACCGTCACAGAGGGAAAAATTTTACCGAACCCAACGAAGAATCGTACCCTTGACGGTATCCTGTAGAACGAATGCAGGGAGAGTGCATTTTCCAAGGAGGGAGGGAACAGATGGCCAATATTCCGATGAGGCCGCCGAAACTGCCTGGATATGATTTCGTCCAGATGTTGGGAAGCGGTGCCACCGCCACGGTGTACCTATATAACCAGCGTATGCCCGCACGCCCGGTGGCGGTAAAGGTCAGCGCCAAAACCCTTGACCCACGGGCCGCTGCCCTGTTCAACCGCGAGGCCAACTTCATGGCCAAGCTGTCATCCCACCCGTACATTCTGCCGGTATATGGTGCCGGCGTCACCTCCGATGGCCATGGCTACATCGTCATCGAATATGCGCCGGGCGGCACCTACAACAGCATCATGAAGGCCCGGTCCATGACCTGCGAGCAGGTACTCGACCTCGGCATCAAGCTGTCAAGCGCGCTGTTCACCGCGCATCGCAGCAATATCATCCATCACGACATCAAGCCCAGCAACATTCTCATCACCTCGAAGGGCTTGCCTGTTCTGGGTGATTTCGGTATCTCCACCGATGTGTATGACTGTACCGAAACCGGATTCTCGCCGCCGTGGGCACCGCCTGAAGTGCTTCAGCATCTGACCAATGGTTCGGAAGCCGCCGACATCTATTCACTGGCGGCCACCCTGTACGCCATGTTCGTCGGCTGCTCGCCATTCCAGCACGAATATCATCCGCGTTCGCAATCGGAACTGATTTCGCTGATCGTCAACCAGCCATTGCCTCGCCTCAACCGCCCCGATGTGCCGGCCGATGTGGAAGCGGTGCTGCGCCGGGCCCTGAACAAGGACCCCGACCAGCGGTACTACTCCGCGTTGGAGTTCGCACGTGCCATGCAGCGTGTGCAATTCGCATATTTCGGGCATGCCACTCCCGTTACCGTGGAAGGGATGCCGGCCTACCCCAAAGACATCGAGCGTCGGCGCCGGGCCACGGACCAGCGAGATCAGATCACCCATTCGTCACGGCGATGGGTCAAACCGGTGGGCATTACCGTCGGTATACTTGCGGCGATCACCGCGGCGGCACTGATATTCGCCTTCGTGGTCGTTCCCCGCATGGACAGCGCCACCGGATCAGATACCAAACAGGTGGCGACGCCCGGCACCAAGGATGATGACAACAACCGCAATAATCAGGATGACGTGATCACCGATACCGCGAACGCCCAGATTCCTTCCCCGGAGAATCTGAACGGCACCTATGCGGCGGATGGGTCATCCGTGACGTTTACCTGGACGAATCCAGACCCGCAAAGCGGTGATACCTATGCGTGGGCCATAGTGCAGGGCAGCAATACCGACCAGAGCGCGCAAACCGTCACAACGTCAGATCCCACGGTGACCGTCAACGCGCAGGAAGGCTCGCAGACCTGCATTCAGGTGTCCATTGTGCGCAAGAACCGCCAGATGTCCGTCAGCCCCGCCATCGCCTGTGCGGCCAAGCCGCAAGAGTGATCCGCTCGCCACTGCCGGGCATGCCACCTTGGCATTGCGTATCGCATCAGGCAGCGCCCGGCAGTGGCGAATTCACCAAATGGGCAACAGGAACGGCAGGTATTGGAACCGTAAAGCGTTGTCATTACACCAGCAACCAGAGAAACCAGGGTTCAGGGAGTTCAGATGGCCACATCGTCCCAGTCATACGGTCGTCGCCGACGCATCAGCGCGGCTTTGCGCCGCCTTATGCCCTCCGGAGGGCATACGTGGACGGTTCCCGCAATCACGCTCCTGCTGCTTCTGGGACTTGTTGCCGGCGCGGTGATCATGAGCACCGTCACACGCCGCCATGTGCAACTGGACGATGGCACCGTATGGGTCACTTCGCTGAAGAACCAGAAGGCCGCACGATTCAACGTAAAGAACAAGGAGGCCGACGCCGGCGTCTCCTCATCCGCCCCACGATTCGACATCGCACAGCATAATGGCGACACCATCCTGACCGAAACGACCAAAGCCTCCACCATCAAGGCATCCACGGTCAGCACCGGTGTCAAGACCGACATCAAAGCCAACACCACCACTGTGGTCGGCGGGGATACCGTAGCCCTGATCAACGAGAAGACCGGCAATGTGTGGACCGGCTTGTCGGAAAACCTTGATTCCGTGACTCCCACCACTTCCGATCCGAAAATGAAGCTGGGCGAGGGCGGGCGAATCGTAGTAACCCACGATGGCAAGATCTACGGATACCGTCCATCCGACGGTATGGTGCTGCGTCTTGACAATCCCAGCAGCGCCAAGGCCAGAACCCTCGAATCGCTGACCGACGGCAAGCAGAAGACCGTTGAAAGCTTTACCGTCATCGGGAGCACGCCGGTAATCGCAACCGGCAAAACCGTCATATTCAAGGGCGGCCGCGTCGATGTCGACACGACCGGCACCCTCACCCTTCAGGAGCCTCCCACCGATGACGTACAGTCCGATTGGGTGGCCGCGGCATCACCGAGAGGCCTTGCGCTTATCCCGTTGAAATCCAATGCCAAGGCGAATTTCATAGCCAACGGGGGCAAGGCGAATCCGGCACGACCGGTATCGTCCAAGGGCTGCGTGTACTCGGCTTGGAGCCAGAAGGCCAGCAACTACATTCGCGCCTGCTCCCCCACGGATACCAGCGTCAAGCCGCAAACCCTCGAATCCGTCAATGCCACTTCCGAATTGGTGTTCCGCACCAACCATCGCCTTGTGGTGCTCAACGACACGGTTAACGGCAATGTGTGGAACCCTGAGGATTCCACCACAGTCATCAAAATACAGTGGAACAAAATACAGACCGAGCAGACCGGGAAAGAACAGCAGAACAACGACTCGGCCAACAACCACCACGACTTCTCCAAGACCTGTTCCGCGCAATCCGGCCAAATCAAAGCCGAGGATGATGAAATCGGCGCGCGAGCCGGTTCGGAACAGATTCTCGACGTGCTGCGCAATGACGAGCAGACCGATTGTTCCGTACTGAAAATCACCAAGGTTGGCGCACCAAACGACAAAGACGTCACCATTTCGCCGATTTACGATGGCCGGTATCTGCAACTCGATGCCTCCGCCGCATCCGCAGGCACCGTTACCTTTACTTACGATATTTCCGATGGCCGCGGCCAGACCTCTTCCGCCACGGTGACCGTAACCCTGAATGATGGCGGCAACCACGCTCCCGCACAGTTCGACACTCCTCCCGAGATCGATGTGGAGCAGGGAGCCAGTTATACCGCCAATGCGCTGAGCAGCTTCAACGATCCGGATGGAGACCCGCTCACTCTGGTCTCCGCTGTGGCCCAGAACACCGACCAGGTGCAGGTGTCCACCCGAGCCGACGGCCAGCTTACGTTCAACACAGGTGCGCTGGCGTCGGGACGTGTGGGCGTCGAGGTCACCGTCTCCGACGGCACGGCGACCGGCACCGGCATGGTGTATTTCTCGGTCAAGCCCGCGAACACCTTGGCCGCGGTCATCGACCCGGTAGCGAAAACCACCGTTCCCAACACGGATACCGTCGTCAAGCTGTCCTCTTACGTGCATGGCACTTCCTTGCAGCCGGCACAACTGACTCAGGTGGATACGCCCAACGGCGCTTCGACGACCACCAATGCGGCGGATATGTCGTTGACGTTCAAGGCCACCAATCCCGGCACCTACTATGTGCCCTACACCATTACTCAAGGCTCGATTCCGGCCACCGGATTGGCTCGCGTCGAGGTGCAGCCCGCCACCGGCGAGGCCGCCAAACCGGTTGCCGCCAACGATGTCGCCCTGCTTGGCGCGGATAATACCGCCATTGTGGAGCCGCTCACCAATGACGTCGATCCGATGGGCGGCGTGCTATCCGTCACCACGGTGAGCGCACCGGCCGACTCCGGCATCAAGGTTGGTCTCGTCAGCCATAAGCGCGTGTATATCACCGCGCGTCAGGTGCCCACGAAACCCGTCGCCCTTACCTACACCGTGGCCAACGCCTCCGGAACCGCCAAGGGCACCATCGTGCTGCAGCCACCGGCTCTGACCACCTCGAATTCAGTGCCCAAGGCCAGCAATATCAATGCCCAGGTGCGTACCGGCGGCATCGTGTCCGTGGATGTGCTTGACCATGTGTCCTACTCGGATGGCACCACGGTCAAACTCAAGAACAACCTGCAATACGACAAGGAGACGTTCAAGGGCCTGGCTTTCGTCTCTGGAGACACGGTCCGCTACCAAGCATCCAGCGAGACCGGCAACTTCACCATCACCTATACGGTTGAAGACAATCTGGGCAATGTGGCTTCCGCCAATATCACCATTACCGTACATAAGAGCGACGCAGCGAGCAAGGCCATGCCAACCCCGCATGACGCCGAAGCGCAGGTTGCCGCCGGGCAGAAGGTCCGCATCCCCATCATGCTGACCGGCATAGACACGGATGGCGACGACGATCAGCTGTTGGGTCTGGGCAACAAGGCACCCACGCTGGGCCGCATATCCGAAGTCGGTTCCGACTACTTGGTCTATGAAGCGTATCCGGATTCGTCCGGCACCGACACCTTCTCCTATGCCGTGGAGGATTGGACCGGTCAGCGCGCACAGGCGCAGATCCGCGTGGGCGTATTCCAAGGATCGTCCGACTCCGGCGTATACGCCAGGGATGACGAAATCACGTTGAGGCCCAATACAGCCGCAACCGTGCCGGTCGCGCAGAACGACATCTCCGGCGACAACACCAATCTGACCGTCGACAAGCATGTCGAGGTCCAAGGTCTCGACGGGGTAAGCGTGAAAGACAATATGATCTCCTTCACCACGCCCGGCAGCGCCACCACCGCCTATATCGCCTACACGGTCAAAGACAAGGCCGGCTTGTCCGATACGGCCACCCTCACGGTAAACGTGGATCCGAATGCCGCCATCGAGCCGCCTACCGCCTACGACTATCGTGTGCCGTCCGCCGCCACCATCGATAAGAAGTCCGTGGATGTGGATGTTTCCCAGTGGATCGCCAATCCTTCCGGCACAGCCAATGAGCTCAAGGTCGGCGTGCATCCCTCCGCCAGCGCTCACGCTCACGTCAAGGGCGGCGAGCATTCGACCACCATCACCGTCGACCTGACGTCACAGGCGCGAGCCGTGCCTTACACGGTGACCAATACGAAATACAACATCACCTCCACCGCGTTCATCCAGGTACCGGCCTATGGTGTCTTTCCGCCCACGTTGCGTCCCAAGGCACCGGAATTGAAGGTCAATTCGCGCGAAACCATTGAAATCAACATCAATGACTATGTTCGCGTCGGCGCCGGCAAGGAACCGTATATCGAAAGCGCTGATTCCATCAGCGCCACCAAGGCTTCCAACTCCGATTTCTACGTGAACGACAAGACCCTGAAGTTCACTGCTGCAAAAGACTACGCAGGCCCCGCCTCCATTACCTTTACCGCTGTGGATGGCAAGCAGGGATCGGATAAGACCAAGATCATCAATTCCGCGGTGATCACTCTCCAGATCACGGTGATAGGCCGCGATGTGCCGCCGCCCACGTTCTCGTCCTCCACTATTGATGTCGAGGCGGGCGCGGACCCCAAGACCGTTGATCTGGCGGCGCTCACCCATGCACCGTCCGGCGTGTATGACGACGAAAAGCAATACACGTATTCCGGCGGAAGCTCATCGTCCAGGCAGATCACCGCAAACCTGTCCCGTTCCGGTAGCTTGCAGGTTTCCGCCACCAAGGATGCCGCTCCTGGCACCACCGCGTCCATTCCCGTGCAAATCGCATACGGCGCGGGCACCGTGAATGCCGGTGTGACCGTGCGCGTAGTGTCTTCGACCCGTCCGCTGGCACACGTCGGCGACAAGACGTTGAAGATCATGGCCGGTGCCAGCGATGTCGTGAACGCGCTTACCGGCGCGTACAATCCGTTCCCCGATTCCTCGCTGACCGTCATCAGCTGCAAGGCGGATGACGCCGCCAAACTCACCATCGCCGGATGCGATGCCTCCGGAAACGTCACCATCGCCGTCGCATCCGATGTGGGTGCTTCCACGAATACCGTGCTCGTCACCGTGCAAGACGGCACCAAGTCCAAGGATCGTGAAGTCACCGCATCGATTACCGTGTCCGTGATCGACAAGCCCGAGCCGCCACTGCTCTCCCCCGTAGCCGGGGAACCGCAGGACAGCGCGGTCAGCCTCACATGGACGCCCGGTGCCGCCAATGGCAGCCCGATCACCAACTACAAGGTCAGTTGGACCGGTGCCGCCACCGGAGAGAAGGATTGCGGTGCCGTCACCTCATGCCAGGTCACTGGTCTGAAGAACGGCAAAACCTATTCCTTCACCGTCGCCGCGCGAAATGACGTCGGCTGGTCCAAGCCGTCCACCGCCGTCGAAGCCACACCGGACAAGGTGCCGTCCGCTCCCACCGATGTTACGGTCACGGGTGGCAATAAAACCGCCAAGGTGACATGGAAGGCACCGAGCGGTGATTTCAGCGCCGTCGACAACTATTCGGTGACCGTCACCGGTGCAGGTGCTCCGCAGACCAAGGAAACCGGCAATACGGCCACCGAGCTGTCGTTTACGTTCAACAACAACGACATTTCCGATGGCACCGCCATCACGGCGACCGTCAAAGCCCATAACAAAATCAATTGGAGTGCCGAGTCCGCCGCATCGCCGTCAGAGAAGATCTGGGGAGACCCGGATGCGCCGAACATTGCGTTGTCGAACAACGACACCACAGTAACGGCGAAAGTCACTCTCGGCAACAACCGCAATGCCGGCTGCCGGAAGATATCCTTTGGCGGCGACGCTGGCGGCGAAGCCTCTTGCGAGTCACCGAGCTCCCGGTCGTTCTCCATCGATGAGTCGTTGCTCAACACCACAACAATCACCGTAACGGCCACCGTGGTGCCGCAGCGCGATGCTTCCGCCGGCACGGGCGAGAGCAGCTTTGTCCCGCAGTACAAGGTCCAGCCGCCCACTGACGTCTACACCACCGGATCCGGCAGTACATGCACCGTGCATTGGACCAAGCAGGGGCATGCGCAGTCCTACAGCGTGACTGCCGATGGCATCGATTCCGGTACGGCTACTAACCGGAACTCACTCGACTTCCGAATGAGTCCTTGGGCCAGATGCAACACCGCATCGGTGCAACAGGTGTTCAACGGCGTTACCAGCGATGCCGCCACCGGAGGCCCGCGCAATGGCGCTCCCTACACCTATGAGAAGAAGGCTGTAATCAACAAACCGCAGGGGCTGCGCTGGTCAGACAACGCTCACGTCATTAACGTCACCGGCGGTTCGGTTGATGTCTATGGCAAGCCGGCCACTGTACAAATCATCATCAATGGTCAACCGTTCACGTGGAACTCCGGCCAGCCATTGGACGTCACCGACTTGGCCGTGGCCGCCGATGGCAACTACGCGTGGAGCGTCAAAGTCACCGGCGGGCCGGGATACTCCGGTCTCGACAACACTGCGGACGGAGACAGCGTCGCGGGCACACGCCCCTCTGGCTCCTCGGAGGGGACCGAATCGCTCAAATCCGGTACCGATGTCATCACTTTGGCCAAGAACCCCTGGATTCTTGGTTTCGGCAATACCCCAATATCGTCAACCACCATTCACAAGCAGTAGGAGAACATCCATGAGCGAGAACATCGACGACGCGACGCAGTTGTCTGACACGACCCGTCTGTCCGACAGCACGCAGCTATCCGACGCCACGCACTTGTCCGACGCCACGCACCTGGCATCCGCACCACACACCGGCACGACCCCAAGCACCGCGTCGGTGCCGCAGCCCGTTGCGCTGCCTAACCTGCCGCAGTGGCCGTCACAAGCGCCGTCAGAAAAGCCGTCTCCTACTACTGATGCCGCCTCCATCCCTGCGGGCGATGACAGCACGCCTCAATCCCAACCGCAGCGTCAGTCGAGCAAAGCCGCGCAAGCAGCCGCATCGGCACTGCCCGCCAGCATCAATTCCGGACTACTGTCCCAGCCCACGGCTCAGGTCCGGGATTTCCAGCAGTCCTTCAATGCGCTGGTCGAGAATGTCTCCAAGGTGGTTATCGGCAAGACCATCCCCATCAAGCAATGCGTCACCGCACTGATGGTCGGTGGCCATATTCTGCTTGAAGACAACCCCGGCACCGGTAAGACCCAGTTGGCCCGAGGCTTGGCCAACTCCATTTCCACCGGTTTCAAGCGTATTCAGTTCACGCCCGATCTGCTGCCTTCGGATGTGGTGGGTGTGACTTTCTACGATCAGAAGCGCGGAGAATTCGAGTTCCGCGAGGGACCGATTTTCGCCTCCATCGTGCTGGCCGATGAGATCAACCGTGCATCGCCGAAGACGCAGTCCGCACTTCTGGAGGTTATGGAAGAGCAGAAAGTCACCGTTGACGGCGTCACCCATGATGTGCCGCAGCCGTTCATCGTGATCGCAACCCAGAACCCCATCGAGCAGCTCGGTACCTATAGGCTGCCTGAGGCGCAGATGGACCGATTCCTTATCAAGACGTCGATTGGCTACCCGGGCCATGATGTGTCCGTCGATATTCTCAAGCAGGTCGATATCACCGACCGTGCGCAGACCATTTCCCCGGTGCTGAGCGGTGACGATGTCATGCGGCTGCGTCAGGTGGCCACCGAAATCTATGTGGATGATGCGATTCGTGAATACATCGTCAGGCTCGTCGAGGCGACCCGCCACAACGAGAAGATCACGGTCGGCTCCTCCATGCGTGGCGCTTTGGCACTGACCCGATGCGCCCGTATCTGGGCCGCGGCCGATGGCCGTGCCTACGTGGTGCCGGATGACGTCAAGGACCTTGCAGTGGCCGTGCTCGCACACCGTATCACGCTGACTCCGGAAGCCACCTTCGATGGCGCGACTCCGGAAAGCCTGATCGCACAGGTGCTCGAAGACGTTCCCTCCCCCACCATCGGTTCCTGATAGGGCCTGGAAAGGTATCCGACCATGGCATCTGCATCCGCCTCATTACGCCGTCGCCGGCGCGCTGAACGCATGTTCAAGCGCGCGGTAAGACGCATCAGACGGTTCTTCGCATCCTACGTCTCGCCCTTGGGCTGGGCGGTAACGGGCACAGGCATCGCATGTCTTATTGCGTTCCTGCCTCTGGGCTGGCATGAGCTGCTCGTATTCGGCATCGTGGCGATGGTGATGATGCTCGCGGCAATCGCGCTTTCCCTCGGCAACACACGCTTCCACGCGTCCATCGCCGTATCCAATCATCGCGTGACCGTGGGAGACACCGTATCCGTTATCGTCGGCATCGACAACACCGGCAGAACGCCGACGACCACGGCACGCGGATATCTGCCAGTCGGCGATGCGCGTGAACGATTCAACATCCCCATGCTGGCTCCCGGGCAATCCAAGCAAACCGATGTGGAGTTCCGTACCGTATCGCGCGCAATACTGCCCATCGGCCCGTTGCGCATCCGCAAGGGAGACCCGTTCGGCCTGGTGCGTCACGAAAAGGAGTTGGCCGACCGCATCACCGTATTCATCCATCCTCGTACCGTGCGTCTCGATACCCTGAATGCCGGCGTGCCCCGCGATCTGGAAGGCCAACCATCCGGCCAGATCGTGGATGATGATCTCGACTTCTACGGATTGCGCGAATACGAGCCGGGCGACGACGTGCGTAACGTCCACTGGCTGAGCTCCGCGAAAACCGGCACGTTGATGATTCGCCAATATGAGGCCACGCGCCGCACCGACACCTCGGTGACCATCAGCGTGAACCCGGATGAGTACGTCAACGGCGAGGAATTCGAGATGGCGGTGTCCATCCACTCCTCCATCGGCGTCAAATGCCTGCTGCAGGATCGCCCGCTGGTCTGTCACGCGGGCAACGCGCATGGCCAACCGCGCAACGCCATGGAGTTCCTCGACAACACCAGTGCCATAGAGCCTGATCGTGAGGATAATCCGAATCTCGCCGAGGGCACGCTGAAGCACAGTCCTGATGCTTCGTTCTATTTTTTCACTGTTGGATCGCTGAAAGACATCGAACAAATCAAGCGCATGACCTTGGCCTTGCCCCGATCGGCCAGCTGCGTGGTATTGCAGGCCAGCGCCGGCGCCAATCGCGGCATCAGAAGATTCGCCAATTTCACATTGGCCACCATCGGCGAACTCGATGATCTCCCGCTGATCATGGGGGTGCTCGCATGACCTTCGACCAGTCCAGTATCACCACTACCAATACCGCTGCGTACGCCGGATCGAGCGGCACATACACCGGCACTTCCTCCGGCACGTACACCGGAACCTCCACCACCACCGGCTCCTGGGCCGACTCCACACATTCGGTTATCTGGATGACCAGAGGCAATGTGCTTCGCGGCATGGGCCTCAGTCGCCAGCCGTGGGGCAAACGAATCGCCAGCCTTGTACTCATAGCGGCGATGATGTTGCTGGCGCAAGCCAATCTCATCGACGTGTACGGCGGCGTGGCCACTTGGACGATTGCCGCCGTACCGGCCACCTTGCTGGGCGCGATCATCGCTCTGGCGGGCATGTTGCCGGCGTTGCGACTGTGGTGGCAAATCGTGTTTCTGGCGTTTGCCCAATTCATCATCGGTCCGGTGGTAACGCTGAGTTCCACCACGTCCCATTACGTGATCCCCACCTTGAAGACCTTGAGTTCAGGTTGGGAAATGACGTTTGGCTCGTTCAAGTACATTATTTCCGTCGATCCGCCTCTGGGCACGCAAGACGGCGTACTGATGGCGGTATGGACCATCGGCCTGTGGCTTACGTTCCTCACCGGCGTGTTTGCCATTAATGCCAACGCATGGTTGTCTCTGGTGGGAGTGCCGCCCCTTGCGGCGGCCGTGGCCGTATGTGCTCTGCTGGGTACGGACAGCGGCTGGCAACGTGCCATCTGCGGCATTGCCTTTGCCTTGCTGCTGATTATCTGGCTGTCTTGGCGTCTTGAACTGCTGGAATGGGGGCGCTGGATATCCGCGCTGATCATCGTCGTGCTCGCTGCCGGCCTTGCTTTCGGGGGCACGTTGCTGGTGCCGCAGGACCGTTTCGTGCTGCGTGACCGCTACGATCCGCCGTTAAGCCCCTACGATTACACCAGCCCGCTCAGCGGCATGCGATCCTATATCAAGGACCACAAAAAAGACGTGTTGCTGACCGTCCATAATCTACCGGCCGGAACACCGGTCAAACTTGCGGTGATGGATCGATTCGACGGCACAGTATGGAACCTGTCCGATTCTTCCGAAGCCACGGACTCCTCGAATTATCATCGCGTGGGCACCACGATCAAGGCGGATGAGCAGGGTAAATCATTCACTGCGACCTTCACCGTCGATCAGGGACTGACCGACACCTGGCTGCCGCTGGCGGGAGCGGCCGCTGGCGTGAGCTTCGCCAACGATGCCGACAACGGCAATGACACGTTCTACTACAACACGGATACCGATTCCGCCATTATTCCCGCCGGCACGCGCAAGGGACTCACCTATACCGAATCCGGCATCATAGCCCACAAGCCCACCGATAAGCAGATCAGTAGTGCGGCCGCGGCCCGCATCACGCAGCCTTCAGCCCAGGATGTTCCCGATTCGGCCAGCAAACTGGCCACGTCCATTGCCGGCGGGCAGTCCTCGGGCGGTGCCGCCGCCACGGCCTTGGCCGACACATTGAAAGACTCCGGATGGTTCTCACACGGTCTGGAAGGCGATTATCCTTCCGATGCGGGCCATGGCAATTACCGTATCAACAAGCTGCTGGCAGGCACGGCCATGGTGGGTGATTCCGAACAATATGCCTCCGCCATGGCACTGATGGCTCGTGAGCTGGGACTGCCCTCCCGTGTGGTCCTGGGATTCCTGCCGAAAAACGAGGATGGCGAAATCACCGATGCCCGCACGGAGAAGACTTCAGGCAATGGCACCAAAATCGAATTCACCGGCAATGATGTGACCGCTTGGGTGGAAATCAAATTGCAAGGCCTGGGATGGGTGGCGTTCTATCCGACGCCCAAGGAGACCAAGGTGCCTGATGAAAACCAGAACCTGACGCCGCCGAATCCGCAGACACTGGTCCGGCAACCACCAGTGCCGTTGACCGACCCGCTGCGCGATCAGACGCAGGCCAAAGGCCAGAGTTCGTTGGCCGGTACCGACGCCGATGATTCGCCGACCAACCTGTTCTGGGTGCGGTTCTGGCGAGTTACTCGTGCGGTAGCCATCTATGGAAGCCCCCTGTGGACTCTGCTCATCGTTTGCGGACTAATCCTGATATTTAAAGCTGCATTGCTGGCACGTGCACGACGGCACGGCAGTCCGAAAGCCCGTGTGGCAGCGGGGTGGAATGCCATACACATACTTGCCGAGCAAAGCGGCATCACAGCCAAGGGCACTCGTCGCGATCAGGCCGGTGCAATCGCCAGTCAGCTCGGCACGGACGATCAGGCACTGATTCAACTCGGTCGGGAAGCCGACTACGCCACGTTCTCGGGGCAAGACATTGCATCGGGCCAAGCCACCACATATTGGAATGGAGTCGAACGGTTGCGCAAGGCAATGCTCGCTTCTTTGCCGCGTTTCAGGAGGATACGTACACGGCTTTCGCTAAAAAGCGTGTCTATATTGGCAAATAGACACGCAGCAAAGCCGAATACAGCGCGAGTCAAGCGCAAGCATAAGAAGGGGAAAACGTCATGACCACAGGTTCCATCCGTGTCGCGGTGACCAGTGACGTGGGTCTTAGGCGCAAAAACAACCAAGACAGGAAGCCGTGGACGCCTTGGTGGCGGCCGCGCTCGATGCGGGCGGAACCGACAATATCACTGTGATTGTGGCCGATATGCCACTGACCGAACCCGAACATCACGCGTTCAGCGCTTTTAAACTGGACGAGGGCGAGGACATTGGCGCCATTGAAGACGCAACACTGCAAACACTACGGACCATACGTTCGGCATAACCGAGCGAACATAAGGAGGTAATCCCATGGTTGATTATGATGCTGCGGTCGCTGCCGTACAGGATCCGAATGCGGACCCGATTCTGTTGGCAAAAATCGCCTACGAGAATCCGGAATTCGGCGCAAACGTCGCCGTGAATCCGCGTTGTTATCCCGGCTTGAAGCGTTGGATCGCCGAATTCGGCGATGAGCGTGCCCGCGAAACCCTGGCACAATACGGGTTCACCGCCGACGCATTCGGCGGCCCGGTTCAGGATCAGGAGGCTCCGGAACAGGCGGCCCAGCAGGCTGCCGAGCAGCAGCCTGCAGACGCTTACGCCGCCGACCAGTACGCCGAGGCTCAGCAGACTGCCGCCGCCCAGCCCGCCGCGGCCCAGCAGACTGCCGCCGCCCAGCCCGCCGCCGACCAGTACGCGGCCCAGCAGCCCGCAGCTCAGGCGGCATTCGAGGAGCCTGTGGCCACCAATCCTTATGGCTTCACCGCCGAACAGGCCCTGACCACCACCGACCAGATGCAAATCGCCCAGATTGCCCAGTACGCGCCTGAACTACGCGCCTGCATCGCACGTAATCCCAACACCTATCCGGCACTGATCGAATGGCTGGGCCAGCTCGGCGACCCGGCAATCAACGCCGCTCTGGCTTTTCGTCAGTGAAAGGACGGCATCATCATGGCCAAACTTCCCTACCCTCCAGCACCTGAACTGGGTTGGTATTCCGACGATCCGGTGGAAGGCACCCCGGATTCCGCAGTTGGCACAGCCGAACCGCAGAACGACTATGGGCAGCCCAGCTCTGCGGAAACCGCGGCCAATACCGCTTTTGCGGCAGAGCCTGCCGCCACTGCCGCTACCGCCGCCGCTGAGCCCGTTGCCACCGCTCCGGCAGACACCACACCGCACGCCGCCGAAAACGACATCGAGGATTGGGACGGCACCGTGCTCTCCTCCTCGTTCACGTCCAAGGCACCGAAGAAGACGTACCTGCTGCATAACGATGTCACCGGCCAGACCATTGTGATCGATAAGAGCACGTTGCTGGGCCGCAAGCCTTCCATGGATGTGCCGCAAGGTGCCAAGGCGGAGCGTATCGAAGACCCGACCCGCACCACGTCCCGCAACCATGCCGCCATCAGCGTCGACACCGATGGCGCGCTGTGGATCGAGGACTACGGCTCGTTGAACGGCACCTACATCATCACCAATGGCCAGGAGACCCAAGTCACCAAGGGCACAACGCTCAAGCTCAGTGCACCTTCAACGGTGCGTATTGGTGACCAGTTCTTCCAGTTCACCGAAAAACAGGCCTGAGTAATCAAGCAACGAGCGGCTGCCTGCTCTTGTTCAACAGGAAAATCACAATGGCAAATATACGGATGGCCCGGAACTGATATAGTTCCGGGCCATCTTATTGCGATTAACGCAAGATCTGAGTCCTAGAAAGGACATCCTTTCTAGGACCCTCTCGCTTACTCCTCGATGTCAGGCTGACCGCCCTGATCGGAGTAGAAATCATCCGGGTTGAAGTCGTCGCCGAGCTTCAGATCGCCGAACTCGAGATTCGAGAAGTTCAGGTCGGACAGGTCGGCGTCGGAGAAGGTCGCGTCGCCGAGATCGCCATCGCCGCCCAGACCGAAGTTCGGGTAGATGGTGTCGCGGATGGCCTTGTCGGGCTCGACCACGGCGTTGCGGTAGCGGGCGAGGCCCGTACCGGCCGGGATGAGCTTACCGATGATGACGTTCTCCTTGAGGCCCTTGAGGTCATCGACCTTCTCGGAGAGCGCGGCTTCGGTGAGCACGCGGGTGGTCTCCTGGAAGGATGCGGCGGACAGCCAGGAGTCGGTGGCCAGAGACGCCTTGGTGATGCCCATGAGCGCCGGACGACCGACGGCCGGACGGCCACCGTTCTTGACGATGTTGCGGTTGATCTCGCGGAAGCGGGCATTGTCCACCAGCTCACCCGGCAGCAGGTCGGTGTCGCCGGAGTCGATGATGGTCACGCGACGGGTCATCTGGTGCACGATGACCTCGATGTGCTTGTCGTGGATATCCACGCCCTGGGAGCGGTACACGGTATGCACTTCCTCCACGATGTTGACCTGGGCGGCGCGCTTGCCGAGGATGGTGAGGATCTTCTTGGGATCCACGGAACCTTCGACCAGCTGGGTGCCGACCTTGATGTGGTCGCCGTCGGCGACCTTGAGCGGCACGCGCTTGGAGACCTGGTAGGTGATCGGCTTGATCACGCCGTCTTCCTTCGGCGCGCCGGAATCGGCGTCCGGGGTCAGGATGATCTGGCGACCGCGATCGTTCTCCACGATCTTGATGCTGCCGGCGAACTCGGTGATCGGCGCCTCGCCCTTCGGGGTACGCGCCTCGAAAAGCTCGGTGACACGGGGAAGACCCTGGGTGATATCGGATGCCGCGGCCACACCGCCGGAGTGGAAGGAACGCAGCGTCAGCTGGGTACCAGGCTCACCGATGGACTGGGCGGCGACGATACCGACGGTCTCGCCGACATCGACCAGCTTGTTGGTGGCCAGGGACCAGCCGTAGCACTTGGCGCACACGCCGCGCTTGGACTCGCAGGTCAGCACGGAACGGCACTTGACTTCCTCGACACCGTGGGCCACGAGGTCGTTGAGCACGTCCATGGACAGGGCGTCGTCGCGCTTGTACAGCACGGTCTGTCCGTCGGCCGGGTCGATGACGTCGGCGGCGAGCAGACGGGAGTACGGGCCACCGTCGGCGGCCTTGACGAGCACCAGGTTGCCGTCGTTGTCGCGCTCGGCGACACGGATGGGCAGACCGGCCTTGGTGCCGCAGTCCTCTTCGCGCACGATGACGTCCTGGGAGACGTCGACCAGACGACGGGTCAGGTAACCGGATTCTGCGGTACGCAGTGCGGTATCGGCCAGACCCTTACGTGCACCGTGCTGGGAGATGAAGTACTCCAGCACGGACAGGCCGTCGCGGTAGTTGGACTTCACAGGACGAGGAATGATCTCACCCTTCGGGTTAGCCACGAGGCCTCGCATACCTGCGATCTGGTTGATCTGCATCATGTTGCCTCGTGCACCAGACTGCACGATGATGGCCAGGTTGGAGGTCGGGTCGAACTTCTCCTCGACTTCCTTGGACACCTCGGCGGTGCACTCGGTCCACAGGTCGATGAGTTCCTGACGACGAGCTTCCTCGGTCAACAGACCCATCTCGTAGTTGGCGTTGACCTTGTCGGCCTTGGCCTCGTACTCGGCGATCTTCTCGTCGCGCTCGGGCGGCTCGTTCACGTCGGAGAACGCGAAGGACACGCCGGACCACGGTGCACGGGTGAAGCCAAGATCCTTCAGGGCATCCAGCGTGGCGGCCACCTGCTGGGTGGAGTAACGCATGGCGATGTCATCGACAATCTTGGACAGACGGCCCTTGGCCACCTGCTCGTTGACGAACGGGTAGTCGGTCGGCAGAGTCTCGTTGAACAGGATGCGGCCGTAGGAGGTGGCGAACAGCACGGTGCCGTCGTGGAAGCGCTCTTCCTTGACGACCTCGTCCTCACCTTCGCGCGGGTCGAGCACCTTGACCTCGCCGGGCTCCCAGTTCTTCGGCAGTACGAAGCTCTCGGGCAGGCGGATGAGCACCTTGGCCTGCATGTCGATCTCGTGGCGGTCGAGGGCCATTTCGGCCTCTTCCAGCGAGGAGAACACGCGGCCCTGGCCCTTGGCGCCTTCCAGCACGGTGGACAGGTAGTACAGACCGAGGATCATGTCCTGGGACGGCATGGTCACGGTGTGACCGTCAGCCGGCTTCAGGATGTTGTCGGAAGCCATCATCAGCGAGCGGGCCTCGGCCTGGGCTTCGGCGGAGAGCGGCAGGTGGACTGCCATCTGGTCACCATCGAAGTCGGCGTTGAAGGCGGCGCAGGCCAGCGGCGGCAGGTGGATGGCCTTGCCTTCCACCAGGATCGGCTCGAATGCCTGAATACCCAGACGGTGCAGCGTAGGTGCACGGTTGAGCAGCACGGGGTGCTCGGAGATGACCTCCTCGAGCACGCCCCACACTTCGGCGTCGCCGCGGTCCACGAGACGCTTGGCGGACTTCATGTTCTGCGCGTAGTTCAGGTCCACGAGGCGCTTGATGACGAACGGCTTGAACAGCTCGAGGGCCATCGGCTTCGGCAGACCACACTGGTGCATGCGCAGGGACGGGCCGACCACGATCACGGAACGGCCGGAGTAGTCGACTCGCTTACCGAGCAGGTTCTGACGGAAACGACCCTGCTTACCCTTGAGCATGTCGGACAGGGACTTCAGCGGACGGTTGGAGGCACCGGTGACCGGGCGACCACGACGGCCGTTATCGAACAGGGAGTCGACGGCTTCCTGAAGCATGCGCTTCTCGTTATTGAGCATGATTTCAGGGGCGCCGAGCTCGATCAGTCGCTTCAGACGGTTGTTACGGTTGATCACACGGCGGTACAGGTCGTTGAGGTCGGAGGTGGCGAAGCGGCCACCGTCGAGCTGGACCATCGGGCGCAGGTCCGGCGGGATGACCGGGATCACGTCGAGCACCATGGCCTCCGGCTTGTTGCCGGTGGTCAGGAAGGCGTTGACGACCTTGAGACGCTTCAGGGCCTTGGTCTTACGCTGTTCGGAAGCGTCCTTGATCTCCTCGCGCAGTTCCTTGGAGATGGTCTCCAGGTCAAGGGACTGCAGGCGCTTCTTGATGGCTTCGGCGCCCATGCAGCCGTCGAAGTAATCGCCGTAGCGGTCCTGCATCTCGCGCCACAGGTCCACGTCGTCGACCATGTCGCCGGGCTTGAGCTTCTTGAACTTGTCGAAGACGGCGTCCACACGGGCGATCTGGTCGTTGTAGCGGGTGCGGATGGCGGCCATATCGCGCTCGGCACCGTTACGCAGCTTGGTGCGGGCCGGGCCCTTGGCCTCGCCGGCCTCCTCAAGGGCGGCGAGATCCTCTTCGACCTTCTTGGCGCGGGCTTCGATGTCGGAGTCACGGCGCTGCTCAAGGCGTTTGATCTCGGAATCGAACTCGTCCTGCAGGCCGGGCAGATCGTTGTGACGCTCGTCCTCGTTCACCTCGGTGACCATGTAGGAGGCGAAGTAGATCACGCGCTCCAGATCCTTCGGGGTGACGTTCAGCAGGTAGCCGAGGCGGGAAGGCACACCCTTGAAGAACCAGATGTGCGTCACCGGGGCGGCGAGCTCGATGTGGCCCATGCGCTCACGGCGCACGCGGCTGCGGGTCACTTCGACACCGCATCGCTCGCAGACGATGCCCTTGAAACGCACGCGCTTGTACTTGCCGCAGGCGCACTCCCAGTCACGGGTCGGGCCGAAGATCTGTTCGCCGAACAGACCGTCCTTCTCAGGCTTCAGCGTACGGTAGTTGATGGTTTCAGGCTTCTTGACCTCACCGTGGCTCCAACCACGGATGTCATCGGCGGTGGCAAGGCCGATGCGAATCTTGTCAAATGCGTTGACGTCCAGCACTTGTTAATCCGTTTCTGTTCTTGAGACCTTCCCGAGCTCCCCTTGTCAGGGGAGCTGTCAGCCAAGGCTGACTGAGGGGTAGTGCAAACCGGAAAGGTCTCTGTACGTTATCTATTTCACGTTGGCGGGGCTACACGCGGCGTATTGACCGCATGCAGCCCGAGGGATCACTGGTATTCGGGCTCTTCGGCCTTCTGGTCTTCCTTGGCGGCCGCGTCGGGGCGGGCGCCAATGTTGAAGCCGAGGTCGTCAGCGGAGCTGGCCGGATCGTCATCCTCATCCTTCATGTCGATGGCCACGCCTTCGGCGTTGAGCACTTCGACGTTCAGGGACAGGGACTGCATTTCCTTCAGGAGCACCTTGAACGACTCAGGGATGCCTGCCGGCGGCAGGTTATCGCCCTTGACGATGGCACCGTAGACGCGCACGCGGCCGTCGACGTCATCGGACTTGGTGGTCATCATCTCGTGCAGCGTGTAGGCGGCACCGTAGGCCTCAAGGGCCCACACCTCCATCTCGCCGAAGCGCTGGCCACCGAACTGGGCCTTACCACCGAGCGGCTGCTGGGTGATCATGGAGTACGGGCCGGTGGAACGAGCGTGAATCTTGTCGTCGACCAGGTGGTGCAGCTTCAACATGTACATGTAGCCAACGGAAATCGGCTTGGTGTACGGCTCACCGGTACGGCCATCGAACAGGGTGGCCTTGCCGTCGGGGCCGACCAGACGGTCGCCGTCACGGTTCGGCAGCGTGGTGGACAGCAGGCCCTTCAGGACCTCGGGCTTGACACCGTCGAACACCGGGGTGGCGACCGGGGTGTTCGGCTCGGCCTTCTCGGCACCGGACGGAACCAGCTTCTTCCACTCGGCTTCCATGTTCGGGTCAAGGGAGATATCCCAACCGGAGTGGGCGATCCAGCCAAGGTGCAGTTCGAGCACCTGACCGAGGTTCATTCGGGAAGGCACACCCAGCGGGTTCAACATGATGTCGACCGGAGTACCGTCAGCCAGGAACGGCATGTCCTCTTCCGGCAGGATGCGGGAGATGCAGCCCTTGTTGCCGTGGCGGCCGGAGAGCTTGTCGCCCACCGTGATCTTGCGGTGCTGGGCGATGTAGACGCGGATCATCTGGTTGACGCCGTTGGGCAGCTCGTCACCGTCCTCCTCGGCATCCTCGCGGGTGATCTCCTTGACGCCGATGACGGTACCGGTCTCGCCGTGGGGCACACGCAGGGAGGTGTCGCGCACCTCGCGGGACTTCTCGCCGAAGATGGCGCGCAGCAGGCGCTCCTCCGGGGTCAGCTCGGTCTCACCCTTCGGGGTGACCTTACCGACCAAGATGTCGCCGGCCTCGACCTCGGCGCCGATGCGGATGATGCCGCGCTCGTCGAGGTTGGCCACGGCGTCCTCGCCGACGTTCGGCAGATCGCGGGTGATCTCTTCGGCGCCCAGCTTGGTTTCGCGGGCGTCGATCTCGTACTCCTCGATGTGGATGGAGGAGAGGGTGTCGTCCTGCACGAGGCGCTGGGAGATGATCACAGCATCCTCGTAGTTGTAGCCGTTCCAAGGCATGAAGGCGATGAGCAGGTTTTTGCCCAGGGCCAGGTCGCCCTTCTGGATGGCAGGACCATCGGCCAGCACCGAGCCGGCCTCCACACGCTCGCCATCATGGATGATCGGGCGCTGGTTGTAGCAGGTGGTCTGGTTGGAGCGCTGGAACTTGGCCAGCTTGTAGGAGCTGGTGGTGCCGTCGTCGTTCATCACGCGGATCAGGTCGGCGGACACGTAGGTGACCACACCGTCCTTCTCGGACTTGATGACGTCGCCGGAGTCGTTGGCGGCGCGCCATTCGGAGCCGGTGCCCACCAGCGGGCGCTCGGATTCGATCAGCGGCACGGCCTGACGCTGCATGTTGGTACCCATCAGTGCACGGTGGCCCTCATCATGCTCCAGGAACGGGATCAGGGAGGCGCCGAGGGAGACCATCTGACGCGGGGAGACGTCCATGTAATCCACGGAGCTCACCGGCACATCGACCGCCTCTTCCTCGCCGACTCGGGCAAGGGCGGACTTGGAGACGAAGTTGCCGTTCTCGTCGAGCTCCTGGTTGGCCTGGGCGATGACGTGGTCAAGATCGCGGTCAGCGGTCATGTACTCGACCTCGTCGGTCACATGGCCGTTGACGACCTTGCGGTACGGGGTCTCGATGAAGCCGAACGGGTTGACGCGGCCGAAGGTTGCCAGGGAGCCGATCAGACCGATGTTCGGGCCTTCAGGAGACTCGATCGGGCACATACGGCCGAAGTGGGACGGGTGCACGTCGCGCACTTCCATGGAGGCGCGGTCGCGGGACAGACCGCCGGGGCCCAGTGCGGAAAGACGACGCTTGTTCGTCACACCGGACAGCGGGTTGTTCTGATCCATGAACTGGGAGAGCTGGGAAGTGCCGAAGAACTCCTTGATGGTGGCGTTCACCGGGCGGATGTTGATCAGGGACTGCGGGGTGATGGCCTCGGCGTCCTGAGTGGTCATACGCTCGCGCACCACGCGCTCCATACGGCTCAGACCGGTACGCAGCTGGTTCTGGATCAGCTCGCCGACCTGGCGGATACGACGGTTGCCGAAGTGATCGATATCGTCGACGTCCACGCGCAGGTCAACGTCTTCGCCGTTGCGCTTGCCCGGGAAGGTCGCCGCACCGTCGTGCAGGGCCACCAGGTACTTGATCGTGGCGATGATGTCTTCCTGGTGGAGGGAACGATCGTTGAAATCGGCCTCGACACCCAGCTTGCGATTGATCTTGTAGCGGCCGACACGGGCCAGATCGTAGCGCTTGGTGTTGAAGTAGAAGGAGTCCAGCAGGTTCTTGCCGGCCTCGGGGGTCGGGGTGTCGGCCGGACGAATCTTGCGGTAGAGGTCGACGAGGGCCTCGTCCTGGGTCTCGAGGGTTTCCTTCTCCAGGGCGTCGAGCACCAGCGGGTAGTCCTTGAAGGCCTGGGCGATCTCGGACTTGGTCATGCCGATGGCCATGAGGAACACGATGGCGGACTGCTTGCGCTTGCGGTCCACGCGCACCTGCGGCTGGTCCTTCTTGTCGATCTCGAACTCGAGCCATGCACCGCGGCTCGGGATGATCTTCGCGCCAAAGACTTCCTTATCGGAGGTGCGATCCTGCTGGCGGTCGAAGTAGACGCCCGGGGAACGCACGAGCTGGGAGACGATGACTCGCTCGGTGCCGCCGATGATGAAGGTACCGTGCGGGGTCTGCAGCGGGAAGTCGCCCATAAACACGGTCTGGGACTTGATCTCGCCGGTGTCGCCGTTCTCGAATTCGGCGTTCACGTACAGCGGAGCGGAGTAGGTGTAATCCTTCTCCTTGCACTCCTGCACGGTGTGGCGCGGCTCCTCGAAGTACGGGTCCGAGAAGGTCAGGGACATGGTCTGTGCAAAGTTCTCGATCGGGGAGATCTCGTTGAAGACCTCGTCGAGACCGGAGGTGTGGGCCACGGTGTTGGTGCCGTTCTTTTCGTCCTCCTCGACGCGCGCCTTCCAGCGTTCGTTGCCGATCAGCCAATCGAAGCTGTCGGTCTGCACGCCCAGCAGGTAGGGCACATCGATGGGTTCCTTGATGGAACCGAAGTTCACGCGATCCGACGCCTTGTGCAGGTCAATGTCATGCTGGTCGGCGCGTGCGATGATGGTGGTGGTGTTCGTCGTAGACTCAGTAGCCAATGGACGTTCCTTATCGCTCGCTTAGATTAATAATTCCCCTGGGAGCGCCGGCATGGCCACCATATGCCTATGCGGACGCTTCATTGTCGACGGCATGCCCGCAATATGACACACCTCATGCAAAGTCAAAAGAATACTGATATGCGAGGACATCTTTAGCTCCCGCTGACGAGGGAGCTGTCAAGCGGAGCGAGACTGAGGGAGAGACCCAGCGTCCAAACACCGACCGCAGGTCCTACCCCACCGTAAACGTCACCGGATCGCTCTTCACCTTCGGATGATCCTTCAGACTCAACTGCGCCACGTACGTTCCCGCATTGACCTTGGCCCAATCCGACTCATCCGTGCATTCGGTGAGCGTGGCGTTCGCATTGGTATTCCACGTGACCTTCTGAACGTCCTTATCACCCTTAGCCATCAGCAGCAGACGCGAATCCGCCGGACACACATCGGACTTGTAAATCGTTTCCTGACCGGAAGTAATGGTGAGCACACGGCCGGAATCGGACCCGTCCACCAAACAGTTGCCTGACCCCTCGTGCACGATGGTCGCGGTGAAATCAAGCGATCCTCCTACCGGCACGGATTGGGAGGCCGCGGAAAGCTGCAATGTCACATCACTGGCCGAGCAATCCTTGACGTTGCTGACTTTCTTCGGCGCCGGCGTGGCGTCGCGGGAAATCGCATACACCTCGTCATGGTGAATCATCGTATTCACGGCACCGATACCCCGGCCAAGGCTGTACACGCAGAATACAATCAGCGCGATTATCAGCAGCAACACCGTACCGGCCACGATACGCCGACGACGATAGATGGCCTGCTGCTTTTTGCTGATCTTGCGCTTGCGCGGCTTGCCGGAACGGTCGTTTCGGGCGGGCCCGCCGGATGGCCCATTGGCCCCGGTACCGGCTCCGCGTGCCGTTCTCGCGCCTGATGTGTTCCTCTGCACTGCCATAACTCTTCCAGTCTACGGTCACCACACCCATACACGCTTGGGGAGCCCACCATTTTTCACAATGTCAGTTGGGTAGTCGCAGGCCGCCGTCCAGAATCTCGATTAGGCCATCATCGTCAAGGCTGGTGATGCAGGCGGCAAGCTGAATCTGGTCCTTCCAAAGCTTGTCGGCATCTTCCCTGGGCAACGTGACTCCAGCGGGAAGCTCGCGCAGCGCGGCGAGCACCAGACCGCGCACCTGACGATCGGTGCCTTGGAATCGCTGCCGCGGGCGGGTGCGGCGCTCCCCCAGTCCGGGGCGGCCGGCTTTGAGAAATGCACAATCATCCGCAATCGGGCAAATCTCGCATAACGGCGTCTTGGCTGTGCAAACCACCGCGCCCAATTCCATCACCGACTGATTCCACGTGACCGATGGAGGTTCGCTGCGCTGCAGGAAAGTGTGTTCGCCGGATCGGTATGCATGGTCCGTGCAATCGGCACCGTCCCCACGAACCCTGTCTTGGGGCAACATGCGGTTGGCGAGCGCGCGTTCGGCCGGGCTCGCCGCTCCCCCACGAGATTCGGTGCCGAGGAATACGCGGCTCAGCACGCGGCGAATATTCGTATCGATCACCGCAATGCGCTCACCGAATGCAAAGCTCAGCACGGCGGAGGCGGTGTAGTCGCCGATACCGGGCAGAGCGACGAGCTCGTCGTAGGTGCGAGGCAGCTCATCGCCATATTCTTCCGCCACCACGCGGGCGCATTCCTGCAATCGCAGCGCACGGCGAGGATAGCCAAGCCGGCCCCATGCGGTGATCACATCGGCTTTAGGTGCTGCGGCAAGAGCACGGGCGTCAGGCCAGCGTGCCATCCAATCGTTCCAATACGGCACCACACGACTCATCTGCGTCTGCTGGCTCATCACCTCACTGACCAGCACGCCCCACGGCGTGGCCCGTCCGAAGCGCCATGGCAAGTCACGCGCATTGGCCTCCCACCATGCGCCGAGCCGTAAAGAAATTGCTGTGTCGTTCATCGTTCTTATTCTTAGCAGCTATGACGAACGAGGCAGAACAGAATTCGCAGAACGCGCAGAATCCCGAAACAAAAGTCGAGAAGATGTTCGAGTACGGGTACCGTAAATCGAATTACGGACCGGACGAACTCGTAACCGACGCGCATGGCAACCCCATCTCCGTGGTGGACGCGATGCTCTCGGCTGAAAAGGCCGCCACCACCGAAACCGTAACACCGCACCTGTGCTACTACTCACCGCGTATTCCCGGCAACACCGGCTCGGCCATCCGCCTGTGCGCGGTGACTGGCACCATCCTGCATTTGGTGGAGCCGTTGGGTTTCAACCTGCGCGACACCAAGCTGCGCCGAGCAGGCCTCGACTACCACGACATGGCCCACGTGGTGCTGCATCCGAATTTCGACAACCTGGTGGAGTCCATGCCCAATTCGCGCATCATCGCGTTCACCGCACATGCCACCAAGCTGTACACCGAGGTGGAATACAAGCCGACCGACATCCTGCTGTTCGGCCCCGAACCCGGCGACATCCCCGACCCGATGGACATCATGGAAGGCCCGCATGTGGCCGAACAGGTGCGACTGCCCATGCGCCCGTCCTTGCGTTCCCTGAACCTCACCAATTGCGCGTCCATCGCCATCTACGAAGCCTGGCGCCAACTGAATTTCAAGGGCGGAGCGTGAGGAGAAGGCCCGGTGGGCCTTCGAGTAGCGACGCCGAACGAACACCGACAGGCGTGAGAGAGGAAACCCTGAGCCTCGCGCAGCGAGACCACAATTGCAGGACGGAGCGTGAGGAGGAAGCGCAGTGCGCTTCCGAGTAGCTCCGCCAAGTGAAGGCCGATAGGACTGAAAGAGGAAAAGTGACAGTCCGGCCGCAAGCCGGTCAATAATTGCAATCGGAGCGTGATGCATAAGCGCCCAGTGGGCTTATGCATAGCCCCGCCGAACGAGACCCGATAGGGTCGAACACGGCAATTTCTCCCATCCGCTGGTTTCTCACCGGCAGAGCCAACGGAACCTTGGTGCAGCAATCAGCAACGCTTGTACACCTTGCTCCTGTGCGCGACATCAATCACAAGAATCAGCAGAACCTCATCCTCTATATCGCACACGATACGATAGTCCCCGACACGGTAACGCCACAGCCCTGCCAGATTACCGGCAAGAGCCTTGCCGGTGCTTCTCGGATCTTCCAACTGTAAAATTTCCCTAAGCTTTGCGATGATTCTCTTGGCAACATTACGATCCAGCTTCTTCATCGAACGCTGGACGCCCTTGTCAATCTCAATCCTCCAAGCCAAGGCTTTCCTCCAGCTCGTCGAGCGTCACGGTTTCGAGTCTGCCGGCACGCCAATCCTCGACCTTTTTCATAATGCCGTATTCATACTCCAACCTATCGATCGATTCGGTAAGGGCTTCGTTCATGTAAAACGTCTTCGTACGACCAGTCGCTTTCGCCAGACAATCATAACGAGCCGCCAATTCGACAGGCATCCTTAATGCTGCAGTAACCGTGGCCATAGTGCACCTCCCAAACGTTTACGTGTTATACATGTTAACACTTTTGTGATTCTCACAAAGTGCCTCGAAGACTGTTGCTCTCCTAACTTGGGGAAATAAGCAAAAAGAGCAGATGCTGAAACGCATTCGAAAGGCTCCGAAGGAGAGCGGCGCAAGGACGTGCTTGCCGCTGCGGTTGAACATTACTGGCGTCGCAAGAAGATCACCGAAAAACTCTGATGGCAAGTACTTTGCGACCTATCCAATGAACAGATTGACATACCAGTTGCCGAGCAGCGAACGGATGCCGGCCATCGTGGCCTCTGAGCGACTAATTTGGAGAAGTACGAAAACCATCGAGTCATGGTGCACAAGACTATTAAGATTCTGATTATATGTACGTGTTCATGGACGGTGGATAAGGGGCTGCGGACGGTGTGGGAGATGCCTATCAGGCTTTGCTTTCATCACTTCAAAACTGCGTAGAAAACATCTGCAGCTTCTTATCCTTCAGTTGCTGATAGTTGTAGATATATGATGTACAGAATATTGCATCATATGCTTTTAAGCCCCTAACATTGCAATTTGGCATCTCATCGATGTTCATGCTGTTTGAGAGTTGTTATGCATGCATGCTGTCGTTAGTATGAACTGTTTCCTATGCTCTTTGTCTTGCAGTATTCTCCATTCACCAGTGACAGAAGGAATCGGTCCATTTACCGGTGTACCGTAAGAACTTCTAATTGATTTCAGACGAAATTTGCGAATAGGTAACAGAGAAATTTCTATATCCGTAAAGGGTATAGCAGTATTTTCTGCGTATGAGATTGCCTTGTATACTGCTTCTTTTGCAGAAAAGAATAGTCTATCCCAAGCAACAGTAGGATTGCTATTTTTTAACCTACTGATAGTTTTAATTTCATTATCAAACAAAGAAAAATGTATAATTTCTATTGGTAAAAAATAATTTTCTTCGATATCGATTCCTATAGATCGATAATAATAGGTATGAGCTATAGCTGCTCCCACGCACCCTTCGCAATGAGATAGACTGCCGATTATCCCTTCCGGCCAAACAGGTTTTCCATATATGTCAGAAAGAATCTCACTTCTTGTAATGTTGTACTCGCTAAATGCATATCGAGCGCAAGTTCGGGCGTCTAGAGACTGCTGGTAGAAACGTTGGGTATAGCCATTCTTTCCTTCGACAGCTTCAAACTCATGTGATTTAGGAAGATTTTTCACATACGTATAAATGGTAGTAATATTTCCTGTATGAATTATGCTATAGGGATTATCTGTGTAAGATGAGATCATTTTTGAACATTTACCGTAATTTACGATGAGAGGTTTCAGGGCCAAAGAAGATAACAATTACCATTGCGGCTATAGCTAAACCACTAATGCTTACATATATCAGTCCTTCTTGTTTCTCTGCTAGGAGAAAAGCTATAAACGGTGGCATAAAAACATTTCCTGATTTTGCCGCAGCGTTTACTATGCCGACGCAGCGGAAACGGATTCGTGTTGGAAATAATTCTGGAACATAAACAGCCGTAACAGCAGCAGTGAGTATATACAAAAACAATACCAAAAAGAACCCCAGTATTATCGCTGAAATTGTTGTTGCTTGCTTTGCATAAGCTATTCCTAGAATCGCTGTCATCAGAAAAGCCAATACAATCATCTTTTTTCGACCTATTTTATCAAGTAAAAGCAGGGCCATTAAGCAGCCAAAAGGTGCCCCAAACATCATTAAGCTACTTGTTAAAAGTGAACTCGATAAGCTAATTCCTTTTGAAACTAAGATTGTTGGTACCCAAGTTGTGAAAGTGTAGGAGCATACGTTTGCTGCAACCGCTGCTACAACACCTACAGTAAGCATAACGAATAAATTATCCTGTTGATCGGGATTCTGCAACGCAGTCCTTTTTAACTTATCGTTATTTCCATAATTTGTTGCTGTGGCTGCACTGCTCAACTGTTCCACGATAAGAGCTGCTTCCCTATACCGTCCTTTGCTGATTAGCCACCTGGGTGATTCAGGAATGTCCTTACGAAAAAACCAAAGCACAATGGCCAATATGCCCACGGCAAAGAAAACTACACGCCAAGAAGTGTTTGGGATTATCAAAGCTGATAAAAGAATCGATGTAGGCAACCCGCAATTAGCGACAAGTGAGACTAGTCCACACCACCTTCCTCGTCTTGCTACAGGTGCAAATTCGTTAATGAAAGCAAACCCTGTCACTATTTCTGAGCCAAGACCGATTCCCGCAAGGAACCTGCAGACTATCAGCATGTCCATGTTAGGAGAAAAAGCACCGAGTACAGTAAATCCACCGAAAAGCAACAAATTAATTTGATATGCTACTTTTCTTCCTTTGCAGTCTCCTATTAGGCCAGCAATTAGAGAACCAATGAGTAGTCCTAAAAAGTTCGCTGAAAGAAACATGCTGGTTTCTTGAGATGTCGACCATTTTGATGCAGTCAGACTACCTGCTACTGCACTTCCCATATAGACGTCAATACTGGCTTCCAACATCCCTAGCGATACTAGTATCACTATTTTACGGAAGAGTCTAGATTCAGTAGAGTTATCAATTCTACATAATAATTCGTCATATATAGAACCTGCTGCAGAATTAGTCACAATTACCCCTCTGTAAAAAGTTAATTTTACTCATTATATTGACTATTTATAAGATAATTAGAACGTTGAATAATCTCAGATTCATTATTGCCGGAAATAAGGAATTTCCTGTCAGAATCAACAGAGTTATGAGCGATACCTTTTTTCTTGCCCACAGATTCCAAAACCGCCCAATCCGGGATTTCTTTTTCCTTTGGCCAGTTCAATCCGGCGGTTTCCAGCAGTATGCCATACTGAGATGATCGCGTAATATTCGCATCCGCATCGACAAGACCAAGTTCCAATAGGAAGTTGGCCTTGCTTTGGTCTATGCCATAGGCGGCTGCCAGCTCCTGCTTGATGAGACCGCCTCCTCTGCGTGCCGCCATTTCCCCGAATACGAAATCACCGGTTTCATTCTTATAGAATTCGATATGCATCACATTCGGAATTGTCTGATCGCTGAAAGATGCAATTAATTGCTTTGTCAGTCGGAGCAGCTCGGTGTAGTCGGCATCGTTCTCATCCAACATCACGGAACCGGTGTTTTGTTTCTCGAAATCCAGTGGCGGGACAAGATACCGTGATGGTGAGATCAGAATCGAACCGGAATTGATATAGACTACATCCACATGGTAGACGGAACCGGAACAATATTCCTCTAAGTAATACTGGTTTGAATGCACGTTTCGTATGAATTCCGGCTTGGTAGCTAAAGCGGGCAGGTCATCTTTCGAATGCAATATCGTAATGCCTGCAGACCCTGCGCCCCATCGAGGTTTGAGAACAACCGTCTCCCAACGATCGAACGCCGAAATAATATCTCCAAAGCCTTGGCAGGTGGTATAGGGAATAATCTTTAATCCGGCATCAAGGGCCGATTGTTTCATCGTGACTTTATCTCGACAGCTTAACGCCAGTTCATGCTGTAAACCGGGAATTCCAAATAAACTTCTCGCCTCTGCAACCCTCAGTACGTCTTCCTCTGAGCTGGAGACTATCCTATCTGGTTTAAATTTCCTGACAATATCAAAGAATTTTGCGGTAGCGCTATCAGAGGAATAATCGGAAACCTCGATTTCCTTGATGACGGAGCTCGGCCAACTATGGTGTGCGGCTCGATCGTTCGAGGTGAAGACCATAACTTCTAAACAATCGAAACGTTCTTGGCCCTCTTCGATCCATTTTGGATAATTCGAGAAAGATTTGGGTTGTTGCATTAGTAGTACTTTCATATTATTCCCTTTCTAGTGCATTTGCTAAAACATGAGATACTAAAAGAATATGCTCCTTAAAAAAATCTAAAAATTGTTCTATCGTCTCCTTGCTAAAATATGCGTTGTTATACGAGATTCTAACTTTGGCCTCATCATTAAAATATTGTATCCTCACTTCAATTGGATAACCATATGAATACGGATACGTGCTTCCTCGGATTAAGCTTGTTGAAAGTGGAGATGCTTCGTTCTTATGGGAAGAGCGCGTTACGTTCAGAAAGAATGTGGGGCAAGCTTCTGGATATACATGAGGAGAGTTTGAACGGAATGAGTTCCAAGCAGTCTCTTGCTGCAACATTTCTTCATACTCTGTATTAAGGGCAAGCAGCTCTTCATCGACTGAATTAAATCTGCAGTGTTTGTGGAAAAATGGAACTGAGCTGCTAATCCAACCTGTCATTGAAGGAAGAACAGGACAGTCAGCTTGTTCGCGCCCATTTCGAGTTACGTCGACAACAATGTTGTCGAGGTTGAGGCATTCTGAAGCTGCATTAGTCAACGCCGCTAAGGATAGCTTATCTAATAATCCATATTGTCCATCATCTCTTTCTTGCAACAAACGAATAGAGTGATCTCTAATATATAGTGGTGGTAAAATTTCAGGATTACTTCCGTTGCTTTCGCGATACCAAGAAGCAGAGAGACTGTCGTGTCTTTTAATATCAGGAAGTTGCTCTATCTTTTTTCTTCCTTTGTCTGAGTTATAAAAATCCTCCAAGAACCCAGCATACTGCAGGAATCCGGGAATCTCTTCTACCGGTTCAGATATGCCGATTCCTGCTCTTTTTGTTTCTGCTAACTCTTTCAATGCAGACTCGTATTCATGAATAGTCAATGCATCGCATGCCCAGTGATGGATAACTAGCACTAATAAATGAGTATCGCGCTTAGTGAAATAATGGAGCACGGCAATGGGGCCGTTCTTGATGTTTAAATTTGAAGCTGACGTTTCAAGAGTCTCATCGATCTTTGACTGGATATCATCAGTTGGGCTAAGCTTAATAGTTTTAACCATAATGGGCTCATCAATCTTGACGAGATGCGGATGTTGTTCTCGACCTTTGAAAGATAACCCATATGAAATTTCAGGGAACTTTTTTACCAGCATTTCAGCGCAAACTTGCAAATCAATCATTGTATTCGCTTGAACGCTAGCTGCGACACTTTCCACAAAGCTATGTGAAGCAGTTATATTGTGGCTCAGAAATCGTCTTTGAGATGGAAGAACTCTGAACTCCTTCCGACCAAGTATGCAGGTTTTAGGTGCGATAAATACGTTATCTGTTTCAATAATGACTTTTTTCAGCTGATTTACAGTAGGGTTTTGATAAACATCTCGTACATTTAGGAATTGTCCCAGGCGACGCATCCTCGAAACAAACTGCACAACTTTAAGACTATTCATTCCATGGGCAAAAAGATTGTCATCGTCACTAATCTCTTCATCCAATAAATTAGATAGAAACTGAGTCATTGTAGGTTTTTTCAATTCTCGCAACTGTGCAAGTTTATTATTTCTATTACTGATGTTCACTTTTTCCAAATAATTGTTTTTAAGCAAAATTCTATTGATCTTTCCATTGCTGTTAATTGGCAGTTCGTCCAGTAGTAAAATATTTGAGGGAATTGCGTAGTTTGGCAGCACAAGTTTTAAGCGATTTCTGAGAGCGTCGATACTATCAATCGGAGATTGGAGAGCGTTTTTAGGCAAGAAAGCTACAAGTCGGGTTTCGGATTCTGACTTAATCGCGCTCACGCAGGATTCATGACCACCCAGAAAAGCGTTTATATGGTTTTCAACTTCTTCTGTCTCAATTCTGTAGCCATGGATTTTTATCTGATTGTCAGCTCGCCCGATGAAAGACATCTCTCCAGCAGATGTCAGCGATACGAGGTCGCCTGTTCTATAACCTTGAAAGCCAGTAGAGCTATCAGTAAAAAAAAATTACTTTTTGTTAATTCGATATTATTTATATAACCAAATCCAACGCTAGGACCCACAACATACAGCTCACCAGTGCGCTCATTCTTTTTCTTTGTTTGCATCCAGACTTTGGTTCCGGGGAGTGGTTTGCCTAATGTGATTTCTTCACCTAGTTTTAGCTTTTTTGAAAGACAATAGATAGTGGTCTCGGTAGGGCCGTAAATATTCCATATTTGATTGGCTGTGCTTAAGTTTTTGAGTAGTAGATTTGACACATTTTCGCCACCTAATATCAGAGTGGCGTTCGTTTGTGGTATCCAACCTCCCATTGTCATCATCGTAAACATAGTTGGTGTTCCGGTGAAACAATTAATCTGCCATTTTTTACTAATCTGCTCAAAATAATCCGGATTTTTGGGTATTGATTTGTCGGCGATGCAAACAGTGCCGCCAGCTACAAGAGGTAGTAGCAGCTCGAAAATAGAGAAATCGAATGCAGGAGATGCTACGGCTAATAATTTTGTGCTATTGGACACATTAAAACGTTCAATACTATTTTTAAGCACGTAATCCAATGAAGATGTGGCAATAACAACGCCTTTGGGAGTTCCTGTTGACCCTGAAGTAAAAATAAGATATCCACCGCCCGAAGGCACAGGGTCTTTTTTAGGGCGGTTTCCATCATTGAGCTGTGGAACTATTCGAAGAGTAGAGTTTTCGGTTAGTTTCGCACTTGCACTGATATGCGCTTGGTTGCAGACTACTTGTTTACGCTTTCCGGGCCATTCTTCTTCTAATGGGAGATAGAATGATCCGGACATTAAAATTCCCAGTAGAACGACCACTCGTTCTTTACATCTACCGACATCTACATTTATCACCGAGCCACAAAGATGCTGCTCTTCTATTTGTGTTGATATACGTTTGGCTTGTTCAACTAATTGCGAGTATGTAAAAGTTCCATTTCCATCCTTTACAGCCTCACTATTGGGATGTTTAAGAGCATTTGTTAATATCTTCTCGAGTATGAATAATCTTTGTGGATGCATGTGACTTCCCCTTTAACGACGAATGATTCTTTGTCCACGTTTTCTAATTTGATTAGTGACGACTGCAGGCATTATTCCCACTAACGCCAGTGCACACCAATACCAAGCCGTCAATCCTGCAGGACGTAGTGCCGGAACGATCCAACCGCCAAGGAATGAGCCTGCCGATTCACCAATGGCTGCAATTATCAGCCGATAGTTCAGAATGTCCACCAAAGGCTTATCTGGCTGTGCCTCTACCAGAGCAATATTGATTAATGGCGCATAGATGCATTCTGCAATGGAGAACACAACCAAGGAAATGATGCATATCCACCAGTACGACGAGACTCCGCAGGCGAATAGTGCGAAGGAAATTCCATAAATCCCCAGGCTTTTGACTATGAATGAGGTGGCATTATGTTCTTTGGTCATATTGCGCGAGATGATCTTACTTACCGGCATTTGCAGTGCTATGACCGATATGGCATCAATGGAATAGAACAATCCTCTTATGACTGGACTATCGGATAACGAGTGGAATTCCAATGCCATTCCGGCAAAAAGCTGACCATTCATGATACTGCCCACGAACACCGCCAGGATGGCAAGAACCGTACCGGGACTTTTCAGCGAGTCTGTAATGGTCTTCACGATGGAGGAAGTGTTTTCCTCGCCGCTTTTCTCATTGCGTATGAAGACATGATGAGTCAGCGCTATTGGAACTAGTAAAGCAGAAAAAGCATAGAGTCCGACGATGATTGCAATAAAGAGCGTTTGTCCGAAAGCCTTATATATGTAATTCGAACCCAGAGGTCCAATCGCGGATCCAAGATTGGCTGCCATGGTCACTAAAGCAAACAAAGAAGCCTGAATTTTTTTATCCTTTATTGTAGCGATGATATGCCCTCGTAGGGCAAAATTAACCAATGAAAGACCGAGTCCCAGCAAAGCCAAATCCGCAAAAAGGAAGCCGATAAAACCACCCATTGCCGGTTGTAGCAGCAAAAGTGAAAAAACCATGAATCCGAAACCGGTCTCAGTGAGGGATACCGTTGAGAAACGCTCAATCAGGCTACCAATAAAAACAGTACTGCCTCTAGAAAAAAGAGATAAAATTCCGAGCGCCAGCCCAACATCTAGCGATGACGCCGCAGAAACTTGGCCGGTGAGAATAACCGAAAGAAGGGAGAAGAGACCGCTGTACGCAGCAGTATTCAAAAAGTAATTCACTGATATGGAGTCTCTTTTAATATCGTTCGGCTTCTCCATTTGAATGGACCTTCCTTTATGCTTTACAAATAATGTCTCCCCATGCTAGTTGTCATAGGGGAATTGTTCATTGCTGCGTCCACATATAGTGACGCTTGGTTTTGGCGTACCTGAGGGCACCAAGCCTCGGACAACGCAAACAATGCAACGTTCCACAGTCCGAATTCAGCAACGAAGCGGAAAAGAACGACTACTCGTCCATCTCTGTCTCGTCTGGCTGGATGGGTCGCTGCACGGACGATCCGCCGGAGAGCATTTCCAAGTAAACCGGAATCGGACGAGCACATGCTGCTAAGTAAGCAGCTACAACATGCTATACAGCTCATCGACTGATTCGGCGATGAGTTCGGGATATTTAGCTCGTGTGGCTTTGCTCAGCGGTTTTTTGGTGAATACCGCCAAATGGGTGGCGGCAAATCCACGAACCAATCCGACACGGTCGCGTAAGGACTCGATGGTCTCGGTCTCGTCAAGATTGTTGCGCCATTTGCATTCGCCAAGCAATATGGTTTTTGATGAGGCGTCGGCTGCAATCACGTCGATGTCGGTCTGTTCGTGTTTTGCCGGGTTGGTTCCCCACCATTTCCCGAAGGAGGTGGCGAGGAACGGAAGTTTTCCAGCGGCGTTGGCATAGGCCAGCTATTGGGCGCAAATCGCTTCGAATTGCTGACCGACATAGGTGGCGAACGCTTCGCCGAGAGCCAGTCTACGCGCTGCGATACTGCCCGCATTCTGTTCCGCGGCTCCCATGTTGGGGCCTACGAAGCGGAACCAGTATGCGAAGAAGGGGTCTTTGATGATGTACATGCCGCGGCGCGAGCGCTCCGGTTTTTCACTGAACGGCACTCGCTTTCCGACAAGGCCGAGGTTATTGAGTGTTTGCAGGTACAGGTTAACATTGCCGTGCTCGACTCCGGAATGCTCCGCGATTACCTTGGGCGTCGATTCGCCGTTTGCAATGGCCTGCATCACCGAAAAATAGATTGCAGGCTCGCGCAACTCCTCGCGCAACAGCATCATCGGTTCCTCGTACAGTGTGCCGAGTTTGTCGAAGCAGAGGTTGATGACGTTGGACTGGTAGCCGGCCGATTCGTCAAGTTGGCTCAGATAATATGGCGTGCCGCCAAAGGTAGCGTAATAGTCTACCTGCTCAATCGGTGGGGTGTTCGGCAAGAATTTCGCGACTTCCAGATAGTTGAGTGGCTGCAGCCGGATTTGCGCGGTGCATCTGCCGAATAAGGGACTTTTGGAGCCAAGCACCTTGCTTTCCATGAATCCTTCATTGCTGCCGGAAACAATCAGCATCACATTGGTTCGTTTGAGATCATGGTCGATGGCGATCTGGAGGACCGAGGGAAGGGAGTTGTTGGCGAGTGCTGCATAAGGAAACTCGTCGAATACCAATACCATCGGTGTACTGGATTCCCGTTCTCGTTTGGCTATGTAGTCAAAGGCTTGCTGCCATGTGGCGAAGGGCGGCGTTTCTGAAGGCTGCCCGTAAAATTCGGCGATGGTCGGAGCGAAAGCTCCGCCGAAGATTGCAGCAAGGTTGTAGCTCAGACCGGCGCCGGAGTAGCGCACATGGGTCGGGAACAGCTCAGGCAGGTAGACGCCGCACGGTCCGAACAGGCCACCCATGATGACAAAGCCGACGCACAGGAAGATCATCACACGCGGCACACTGTGCACCAGCAGCACCGGAGTGAAGAAGCTGAACGCCATAGCTCAACGACCAAGTACTAAGCACGTAGAACAACGTGTAGGTGATGCCCATGGCGAGCGTACCAAGCACGACTTCCTTCCAGTACGGAAGCAGTGAACGCAGCGGATGCTTGACAACGCGGTGTTCATCCCCGACCTTCCGGAAAAAGGCAACAAAAAGCCCGAAGGCAGAAACCTCCAAGCTTAGAGAGAGAAGAGAAGAAGGAATTCAATTATCGGAAACCTTGCGGTTCGGGGCTTTTGCAGCTGAGACATAGTTAACCTCTCTAACCTTCAGGAACCACCATGTTTTTCTGCGAGTTTCCTGTGAATCCGCACTCACCGACACACGCGAGCAGCCGTGTACCCGAAACCCACATACTCCCCACAATCCGCATGCCCAAAATCCGCACTCCCCCGCCAAGCTCGCATCTCACATCCATATGCAAACACAACGGCCCCTCCGCGGAGGGACCGAAGCAATGTACTAATGCGCAGAATGCTCTAGTTCTTGAAAGAGTGAATCGGTGCCGGAATACGGCCGCCACGGGTCACGAAAGCCTCGCAGCTGGTCTGGTTCACCGGAATGATCGGCGCATAGCCCATCAGGCCGCCGAAGTTGGCCATTTCGCCGACGCCTTTGCCCGCCACGGGGATCACGCGCACGGCAGTGGTCTTCTGATTGACCATGCCGATGGCGGCTTCGTCGGCGATCAGGCCGGAGATGGTGGCGGCGGAGGTGTCGCCGGGGATGGCGATCATGTCGAGGCCCACCGAGCATACGCAGGTCATGGCTTCGAGCTTCTCGAGGGTCAGGCAACCGGAAGAAGCCGCGTCGATCATGTTCTTGTCTTCGGAGACCGGGATGAACGCGCCGGACAAGCCGCCCACGTAGGAGGACGCCATGATGCCGCCCTTCTTGACCTGGTCGTTGAGCATGGCCAAGGCCGCGGTAGTGCCGGGAGCGCCGACCTGTTCGAGGCCGATCTTCTCCAGCACTTCGCCCACGGAGTCGCCCACGGCCGGGGTCGGGGCGAGCGACAGGTCGATGATGCCGAACGGGATGCCGAGGCGGCGGGAGGCTTCCTGGGCCACAAGCTGGCCGACGCGCGTGATCTTGAACGCGGTGCGCTTGATGGTCTCGCACAGGAACTCGAAGTCCTTGCCCTTGGCCGCATCCAACGCGCGGGAGACGACACCCGGACCGGAAACGCCCACGTTAATCACGGCGTCGCCCTCGGTGACGCCGTGGAAGCCGCCAGCCATGAACGGATTGTCGTCAGGCACGTTGCAGAAGGCCACGAACTTGACGCAGCCGTAGGAGTCGTTGTCGGCGGTGCGCTCGGCAACGTCCTTGATGATGCGACCGAGCAGTTCGACCGCGTTCATGTCGATGCCGGTCTTGGTGGAACCGACGTTCACGGACGAGCAGACGATGTCGGTCTCGGAAAGGGCTTGCGGCAGGGAGCGGATGAGCAACTCCTCGGCCGGGGTCATGGACTTGGAGACGAGTGCGGAGTAGCCGCCGATCAGGTCGACGCCGACTTCCTTGGCTGCCTTGTCAAGCGCGTGGGCGATCTTGACGAAGTCCTCGCTCGTCTTGCAGGAGCTGGCGCCGACCAGCGAGATCGGGGTGACGGTGATGCGCTTGTTGACGATCGGGATGCCGTAGTCGCGTTCGATAGCCTTGCCGGTGGAAACGAGGTCCTTGGCATAGGTAGTGATCTTGCGGTAGATGTTGTCGCAGGTCTTGTCGACATCGTCCGAGGCGCAGTCGAGCAACGAGATGCCCATGGTGATGGTGCGGACGTCGAGCTTCTCCTGCTCGATCATCTGATTGGTCTCGTGGACCTCCATGATGTTCAGCATGGTTTGTTCCTTACAGGATATTTGAAGACTGGTTTGGCGGTCACCCTCATCAGAGGGATAAGGATGGCTCCGTCAGCGGAAAGCCCACCGGGCTTTCCACCTCCTCGCGTGAGGCGGCCTGCTGAGCGGGTCGCCTCAAATACGGTGCATCTTGGTGAAGATTTCCTCACGCTGGCAGCGGATGCGCACGCCGATGTCGTCGCCGAGGTCCTCAAGGTTGCCGACCATCGCGCCGAAGTCCTTGTCCGCGTTGGCGTAGTCGACAATCATCATCATGTTGAAGTAACCGTCGATGATGGTCTGGGAAATGTCAAGCACGTTGACCTGATGTTCGGAAAGGTATGTGCAGACGCGTGCGATGATGCCGACAGTATCCTGACCGACGACGGTGATGATTGCCTTGTTCATGGAACTCCCTAAACGTGAGGTGTGAATATCCAGTTACCGTCTTGGCGAATTGCCGGACGTGCCCTCAAGTATAGGGAAGGCACGTGCCAAAACACGTGCCTTTCGTCTGTTTTGCCTTACATACTGAGATGACTGCCGGTTACCACCTACCGCTGCAGCAGCTGTATGTCACCGCCAGATGCCGTCAAGCACACGCACATCCACGCAATCGACCTTGCCGTCAGCAACAAAACGGAACTCGCCATCGCCGTCCGCACCTTGGAACAGCATACTGCCGGCCGCTTCGCCGTTGTTAAGGAAGACTTCCACCACATTACGGTCGAAGAAGATTTCGACGCGACGCACATCGGCGATGCCGCTATCGAAATCGATGTCGTCCACGACTGTTCCCTTCGTGACCAGTCGGGTCACGCCGTCGCGACGCTGCAGCTGCAATTCCATCGAATTACCATTGGCGGAATTGGTACCAGTCGCGATGAGCATTGTGAAATCGTCATCGTCAGCCAGATGCATGTCCGTGTAATACGCGTTGTTCGGCACAATAAAGAAGGTCCCGTTTTCGTCTGCATGCGCTTCCAAACGATCGCCTAGCAGCTGCTCGTACACTTCCTTGACAGGACGGCTGGTCAAGCGGCCGTCACGCACGTGCAGTTCACGTGGCAGCGACATCATGCCGTTAGCGATGCACGGCTTTTCCACACGCATCGCGGGAAAGTCGGTATACCAGCCGAACACGATACGACGCCCGTCGTCGGCAGCAAAACTTTGTGTCGCGTAGTAGCCGGTACCGAAATCGCACCAATCGCTGTTCCCTACCTGCAAACGTGGGCCATCGGCGGTGTCCTTGAGATCACCAACATACCAACGCACCTGCTGGAAACGACCTTGCTTGTCACGGTAGTGCATCAAAGCTCCGATGGCGACCGTCTTGCCGTCGAGCTGGAACAGGTCAGGACATTCGTAGGTACGTGACAGCTGGTGGCCGAAGTCGGCGAGCACCGGTCCTTCATACTGCCACGTCACGTTGCGCTTGAGCGGTTTCTTCGCGGAGAAGAGCGCCATGGCAGGCACCGTATCCATATTGGGCTTGTCGGTGCCGGGCATGCCTTGCGGACCGCACGTAAACCAGCCGTCTGTACCCTGTACGCTGATGCCAGGCACCGCGGAGGACACAGCATCAGTATCGAATTCGGCGACCGGCAGATTCGTGGCGGTCACCATGTAAGCGCGTTCCGGATCGATCGCCTCGCCGCCCATGCCGGTTTCCACCTTCGGATCACGGAAATCGAAGCCAAAACCATCGTTAACGCGCAACGCGACTGGAGATTCGACACTCACATGCACGCCATCCTCACACAAGCAGGTGGTCTGGTATTCAGTAACAGACGATTCGTCTCCGCGAGTCTCCAGGTGCCGGGTTAGATACAGGCGAATAGCGGCCGCATCATCACCCTTGCAGGGACTGTCACACGCATCCACCGTCACCGCGGATCCGGAGAACGCGCCGCCAACGATGCGTTCGTCGATATGCAGCTCCGGCTGCGGTTCGAGGAAGATTGGCAGATGCGTCCAATGCACCAGATCGCGGCTCACTGCATGGCCCCAGTGCATATTGTCCCAGCCAAAACCATACGGATTGAATTGGTAGAACAGATGGTAGCGTCCTTGGAAACGACACAGGCCGTTAGGATCATTCATCCAGCGAGCGAATGGCTCGAAATGCGCCGCAGGGCGAGCGAAACGATCATAGATCTGATCCAGCGTCGGCTGCGTATCCCATTCATTGTCATATGGATTCATGCTGATGAAACGCACGCCTTCATCAAGAAGATTCTCACACTCGGACAAGTAGGCGAACCGCACGGTCAGTTGGCGCGCTCTCACCGTGAGACACACGTTTGTCGGCACCGGAATCAAGAAACGGTGGCGACGCTCGGCCACCGGCATGACATGGCTGGCGATTTGATGGCCGTCCCCGTCTGTAATGGTGACGGCAGCGTCATCGCCGCATCTTTCGGCGAACAATTCCAGCAAGCGGTAGCCGCCGGTTTCGATGGCAACGGAATAGTTGTCAGGCATAATAATTTCCTCCACAGCGCCACATGATCAGATATCACGTGGCTACGCATTGAAAAACTGATAATCGGAAAACTAAATATGAAAAAGGGGAACACCCGTCACAACACGATGGAATCGCGTTCGATGATGCGGCAGCGCAATGCTGTTTTGCTGCCATCACGTTGCCTCTGCACCGCCATGCCACGATCGGACTCAAGATCAGCTACGGCCTTGTCGCCGTCAAGTATGGCGACAAGTTGCCGAACCGCTTCAAAACCCATCTCATAATGGGGCAGTTCCAGCGTAGTCAGTGATGGCTTGATCACATTAGTGATGAACGGCTGGTTATCGATGCTGATCACCGACACGTCAGCGCCGATGCGCACTCCGCGTTCGCGTGCGGCTTCGTAGATGAAAGTGGCGCGCACATCGTTGAAACAAAAGATGCCGTCCGGCTTGATTTCGTCGAACACCCGCGCCGCCTCAGCAGCAGCGTTGGTCGTCTCCAATACATTGACGACCAAAGCGTCATCGAATGGAATGCCCGCTTCCGCAAGCGCACGTCGGTAACCAGTCAGACGTTGACCTTGCGCGACGATGGGAGTTGCGGAACCGTAGTAGACAATGCGTCTGCATCCAGCTTTGATCAGACAGTCGGTGGCGTCATACCCCGCCAGTTCATCATCGGGGTAGACTGAGGGAACTCGCCCCGCTGCATCCTCACTGTCCACCACCACGGTCGGGCTGCCTTCCAAGACTTCGGGAATGTCCACTTTGCGGTGGAACATCATGGCGTATAGGAAGCCATCCACGTTGTATCGGAGCAGGGCGGATATTTCTTGGTTCTCGAGTTCAGCGTCATTATTGGTGTTCGTGGTAAGCAGTATGTATCCGAGCTTGCTCGCAGCATCCTGCGCACCTTCGAGTACCTTGCTCGCGTACGGGGTCGTGGCGATCTCATCGGTGACGAATCCCAGAGTATTGGATTTGCTGGTACGTAGGGTGCGCGCCACAGAATTGGGCTTGTACCCCATGTTCTTGGCAGTCGCACGGATTTTCTGCGCAACCGCCTTGCTGACGCGATTGTGATCCTTGTTGTTCATAACCAAAGACACAGTGCATACGGAAACACCCGCTTCCTTAGCTATGTCTTTGATGGATACCAATCGTTTGGACCTGTTCACTCGTTGACTTACTGACGACTGCACCATTTTATCACCCCCTTTTTTTGCGAACATGTCACGATGTCTGGTTTCGGGCGTGGCCCGCGCTCTGTTCCATGCGGTCATGAATGTCCATTCCAGGCAGACGGCCGAATGAATAAATAATCCAGGCTGTGCAGAACATCGGCAGCGACAAGCCGAACACCATGAGAATTCCAGGCCATTGCACCCATACAAGCACGGTAAGAATCAGTAGTCCAACCTGCAGAAGGCTGCACAACGGGCGTGCCACAATCATCGCCAGTGTTGTACGAACAATCCAGACGGGACTCTCTTCATAGTTCGCGCGCACCACCCAAACCAAGGACGAGAACACTGCCAAAACTACGATGATGAGCAGCAGCACGCCGGAAAACATGATGTCGAAATCGCCGCGAGCATGCCAGTTCATTACGCAGTAGTCGACGATGACCACGGCCCAGAGAATAATCAAAGGCCAACCGAAAAGATTCGCGCGCTTGACTTCGCTTTTCCAGAAGCCGTGAAACGTCTTCCAAACTTCCTTGGCCCGCATTGAACGGTCCTCAGAAAGTACCCACGCACGGAACGTAGCCTGCGCAGCCGCGAGTGAGGGGAGAAATCCCAGCACGACGGCTCCCATCAGAGTGTGCGCGAGTATGGCCACGTTGACCACGAAAATCGTGACTAGCAGACGGCAGAACCGCTCGTAGGCCACAGAGAAGCGGGCAAGCATAGCGAATCCTTTCTATCGGCTGGCTTTTAGATTGGTTGTCCCTTGTCGGATTGCGTTTGACTCAACCCTTGACCGCGCCGAGCATCACGCCCTTGTTGAAGTACTTCTGCAAGAACGGATAGAGCACAAGCAGAGGCAGGGTAGAGACGATGATGATGCCGAACTTGATCTGATCGGCGGCCTGCTGCTGCGCAGCCGCGTTGACATTGGTTCCAGTACCCTGCGCCACCAGTAGCAACTGCTGCAACACCACCTGCAATGGCTGCTTCTTGTCGTCGGTGATGTAGATAAGGCCCGTCATGAAGTCGTTCCAGTGGCCGACAAAGTAGTACAGACCAATTACAGCCAGAATCGCGGAGCTTAACGGCAGCACAATCTTGAAGAAGTAGCCAAAGTAGCTCAGCCCGTCGATCTGGGCCGCGTCGAAGAGCTCTTCGGGGATAGAGGTTTCGAAGAAGGAGCGGGCCACGATCACGTTGTACACGGAAACCGCGCCAGGCAGGATGAACACCCACATGCTGTTGTTGATGCCGAGGCTCTTGTACAGCAGGTAGTTCGGAATCAGGCCGCCGGCGATGAACATGGTCACGGTGAACAGGAACATGATCACGCGTCGCGGCTTGAACTCGCGACGGGATAGCGCGAAGGCGCAGGGAATGGTCACTGCCATGTTGACCGCGGTGCCGACCACCGAATAGATGATGGTGTTGAGATAGCCCTGCCAGATGCGCTGGTTGGCGAACACCTTAGCATAGCCAACGAAGGTCACACCCTTGGGTAGCAGCAGCACTTCACCGCCGGCCACGGCGTTCGGATTTGAAAATGATGCGATGACCACGAACCACAGCGGGTAGAGCACCGCCACAATGGTCAGGAGCAGCAGCACATTGATGATGCCTGACACCGCCAGGTCACCCGGCTTCTGCTTCTGGCGCACGTGCTTGTTCCAGGGAATGTCGTTCTTGTTCTGGGTAACAGCCTCAATTGTTGCAGACATGATAAAACCCTTCTAGAAAATGCTCGTATCGGAAACGCGCTTGGCGATTGCATTCGCGGTGATCAAGAAGATGAAGTTGACCAAGGTGTTGAACAGGCCGATTGCCGTCGAATACGAGTATTGGCCATTGATAATACCGATTTTGTAGGTGTATGTGGCGATGACTTCGGTGGCCGGCATGTTCAGCGAGTTCTGCATCAGATAGATCTTGTCGAAGCCCACGTTGAGCACGGAGCCCATGTTCATGATGAGCAGGATCGCACATGTCGGCATGATCGCAGGAATATCGACGTAGCGAATCAACTGCAGACGGCCTGCACCGTCGATCTTCGCCGCCTCGTACAGCGATGTGTTCACACCGGCGAGCGCAGCCAGGTAGATGATGGAGTTCCAACCAACATGCTGCCAGACTTCGGAGATCCAATAGACCGCGGTGATGGCGCTGGTGGAGCCCATCAGTGATTCATCACCGAAGAAGCGACCGAGAATGCCGGTACCAGGAGTCAGGAAGATGTTGAGCATGGAGACGATGACCACCACGGAGATGAAGTGGGGCATGTAGGTGATCGTTTGCACGAAACCCTTAATTTTCTTAGAACCGATCTGATTGATCAGCAGGGCCAGAATAATCGGAAAGATGAAGCCCATGACCAGTGTCCAAAGGGAAATGCGGATGGTGTTGGTCATGATCTCGCCAAACAGCGGGTTGTGGAAGAATTCCAGGAAGTATTTGAAACCGACGAATTTGCCGCCGGTCAGGCCTTTGGTCGGATCGAACTCGCGGAAGGCGAGCTGGATGCCCCACATCGGCACGTAGGAGAACAGTCCCACGAAGAACAATGCCGGAGCGGAAAGAATCCACAACTGCCAGTAGCGACGTAAATGGTCGGCGATGCGATCGAGCAGACCTGGTTTCTTGCGGTCGGGAGCCGCTTCCATCGCCACGGTCCGTGCAGCAACGCCTTGCGATGTTTGTGCACTCATGTTGGTCTCCAATTTAGGATGATTGCTAGGGAACAAAAATGCGGGGTCCGGCGGCAGTCACGGGAGAGAAACGAACCCGTGCGATGGACCCCGCGGTATTACTTGGCTACTTGGTGTACTTGTCGTACCACTTCTGCCAAATCTTGATGTTGGCGTCGAGGCCGAGGGTCGGTTCGGACACCTTCTTCACGTAGGCATCCCATTCCTTGTCGATGCCGCCCTTCTGGACCCACTTCGCAATCTGGTTGTTCGCGTAGTTGGAGATGGCGGTGTTGTTGTTTTGCAGGGTGTTGGAGTCCTCGGTATTCGGGCGCACGTAAATCGGTACGACATCCTTGACGCCGTCGACGCGGTTGCGCGCCTCACGAATGGCCAAGTCGGACGCAGTGACCTGGTCGGCGTTGGTGTCGTTGACCATCTTCACGTCGTCGCGAATCCAGCCACCGAAGCGGTCCTGCAGGGCGACGGCGCGGGTATCAGGATATTCGGCGTAAGCTTTAGCCTTGTCGATGGTGTACTGGTGGTCGCCGTCATCGGAGACGATATCTGGAATAGAGCCGAAGAATCCAGCCACGGAAAGCTTCTCGCCGTACATGGCGTCGATCACCTTGTAGATGGCGTCCTGGTTGGCTGCGTTCGGGTTGACGGTCAGGCCGGAACCGGAGTAGGCCCAGCGGCAGGGGTCCTGGGAATAATCCCACTTGACCTGGGAGTCGGGCGTGGAGGCGTCCTTCTTCAGCGGCGGCAGGGTGACGTACTGGTCGCCAAGCGCGTTGCCGTATTCGGCGTAGTTGGACCAACCGAAGGAGACGCCGGTCAGCGCGGTCTTGCCGTCACTGACGGTCTGCGAAGTGTATTGCGAGGCGTCGCGGGTGAGCACATCCTTCGGGATAAGGCCCTTGGCCATGAGTCCATGCAGGTAGGAGACGACGTCCTTGAGCGCGTCGGAGGTGTAATAGCTCTTAACCTTGCCGTTGTCCACATAATAGCCCTGTTCGGAAGCGCCGCCGCCCATGAAGGAGGTGACCACGCCTTCGGAGTTCATCAGCGCCAGAGGGCTCCACAGGCCGAAACCGAGGCTGCGGATATTCATCGGCACCTCATCAGCCTTGCCGTTGCCGTTCGGATCCTGGGTCTTGAATGCATCGAGCACGTTCTCGAGCTCGTCCCAAGTGGTCGGCATCTGGAGTCCCAGCTTGTCCAGCCAGGTCTTGTTGATGAACATGTGAGTGCCGGAAACCTCGTAACCCTTGCCGCGGTCGGAGGGCAGCATGGCGATCTTGGTGCCATCGGTAACGTACTTCGCGGCGCCCGGCTGGGCCTTGAGGAACTTCTTGACGTTCGGCATCTTGTCCAGATGCGGCTTGAGATCCTCGAAATAGGTGCTGTACTTGGCCGCATCCACCATGCTGAACAAGCTCAAGCCAATGTCCGGGAATTCACCGGCGGCCATCTTGGCGCTCTTCTGCTGGCCCCAAGCGTTGTCGGAGACTTCCTGCCACTTGATGGTGCAATCGCAGGCGGCTTCCAGATCCTTGGTGTACTGGGTGTCCTGCATCGGATGGTCGGTCACGTTGCGACGAACCAGAATGTTGACGATTGGCTTGCCGTTCTCGTCTGTGGTGGCCTGCTTGTTGCCGCAGGCGGCAAACGTCGTGGCCATAGTCGCGACTGCAGCTATTGATGCCAACAGGCGAACACTTCTTCGTGCCATGATTAGGCTCCTTCTTCCTTGATGTTTCCTCATCGCACCGATACGAGAAGCACCGGCGAAATTTCCGCCGCCCACTTACTTTGTGGCTATTGCTTTGCGGTGGTTAACACTATAAGACGTTAATCGATTAATGTCAAATGTTAATCGTTTATCTCAATAGTTAACACTCTCATTGACCAGTCCACCCAGCGCCGCAAACGTAACCTTCGGCTCCATACTGCCGTTCTCGCAGAACACAGGAATCACCCACATCGCGACACGCCGTTACTCGTATAACGTATCTTTTTCCATCAAATACACGTACAACCCGTCCGTTGTACGCACAAAAGCGTAGCCGAACATGACGGCCACCAAGTCGGCCGCCACTTACAAAAGGTGCTCCCCTCCTTCAGGAGGAAGAAGAAGCGCACGGATACGATCAGACAGCACCAAACCAAACAGTAGCCGCACCTGGGAGCCAGGATGAAGCATTCGGCATCGTGCCTGCTGGCCATCGTCGTGGGATACGCTGTGCACCATCTGGCCCACAAGTAAATCATGCAAAAACGCGCGTTGGCGCACGTCCTTTTTCATGGACGTGCGCCAACGCGCGTTTTTGCATCAGCTTCCGAGATCAGGCCTCGCGGCTCGCGGAAGCCGCAGCGAACGCCGGCAAGGCGCGAGGTGCGTTGAAACCTTCCTTTTCGAAGCGGTCAGCAATCTTCTGTGCAATCTCGTGGCCCTGGCCCTTGTCGACCAGGGCGATGATGGAGCCGCCGAAGCCGCCACCGGTCATACGCGCACCGTAGGCACCGTTCTTGCGGGCCACGTCCACGGCGATGTCCAGCTCGGGGACGGTGACCTCGTAGTCGGCGGCCAGCGAATCGTGGGAAGCGTTGAACAGACGGCCCGCAGCCTTGATGTCGCCGTTGGCGAAGGCACGCACGAAGGAACGCACGCGCTCGATCTCGGTGACCACATGGCGCACGCGCTTCTTCATGGTCTCGTCAGGCAGGGCGTCAAGCGTTTCCTTGAGGGCCTGGAACTGGTCATCGGCCTTGGAGATGCCGTCGGCGGTCACACGCAGGTTGGCCACACCGAGAATCTTGGCGGCTTCCTCGCAGGTGGCGCGACGCTGAGCGTACTGGCCATCGTTGAGCTGGTGCGGAGCCTGGGTATCGACCACAAGCAGCTCGAGGTTGTACTTGTCGAGGTCGAACTCCTGCTGGGAGACGTTCTCCAGCGGGGTGAGCTCCGGACGGCAGTCGAGCAGCAGCGCATGGCCGGCGGTGCAGCGCATGGAGGCGTTCTGGTCGAGACCGCCGGTGGAGGCGCCGGCCATCTCGTTCTCGGACTTGATGGCGGCGTTGATGAGGGTCACACGGCCGGCGTCGGAATCGCCGTAGCCAAGGCCGTACACGTCGTCCAGAGCCAGAGCGGTGGAGCAGGTCATGGCGGCGGAGGAGCTCAGGCCAGAGCCCAACGGCACGCAGGAGACGAAGGCGGCATCAAAGCCCTTGACCTTGTCGAAACCAGCCTGACGCAGCGCCCAGGCCACACCGGTCGGGTAGGCGGACCAGCCGTCCACGCCACGGGCCTTGAGGCCATCGAGATCAGCTTCGGCGACCTTGTCGGGAGCCACGCCGGAGACGACGCGAACCTTGGTGTCTTCGCGCGGCTTCAGGGCGATGAAGGTGCGATGCGGCAGAGCGATCGGCAGGCACAGGCCGGCGTTGTAATCGGTGTGTTCACCGATCAGGTTCACACGGCCCGGAGCAGCCCACACGCCCTCGGGCGCAGCGCCGTAGGTGTCCACAAACAGCTTGGTGGCTTGCGAGACGCCTTCCTCATGGGTCAGCGGCTCAATGAATTCAACAGCAGACATTGGTGTTTTCTTTCTATCAGTCGGCGATGTCGATGGAGCCGAGCTCATGGAAGCGCTTGGCGATGAGTTCCGGCGTGGTGTCGGAGATCCAGGCGGCCATGCCGGATTCGGAGCCGGCGAGGTACTTGATCTTGTTGGCGGCGCGGCGGAAGGAGAAGAACTGCAGGTTCAGGCGGTAGTTCTCGCGGCGGGCGTCGTGGATCGGGGCCTGGTGCCAGGCAGCGATGTACGGCAGATCCATGCCCTTGCCGTCGCCCTTGTCGAAGAAGGCGTTGCCGCGCTTCAGGAGGTGCGAGTACATGGAGGCAAGGTCCCAACGCTCTTCGTCGTTGAGCTGGTCGAGGGTGAGCACGTCGCGCACCGGAGCCACGTGGACCTCGAGGGGCCAACGGGCGGCGGCCGGCACGTAGGCGACCCAGCTGTGGTTGCGCATCACGATGCGTTCGCCGGCTTCGAGCTCGGCGTTCATGATGTCCTTAAGCAGGTTGCCGCCGGTCTTCTCGTGGTAGGCCTCGGTGTGCTGGAGTTCCTTCTCCATCTTCGGGGCGATGAACGGGTAGCAGTAGACCTGGCCGTGCGGGTGGGCGAGGGAGACGCCAATTTCCTGGCCGTGGTTCTCGAACGGGAAGATCTGCTCGATGCCTTCCATCTTGGAGATTTCGGCGGTACGGAAGGCCCAAGCCTCAACCACGGTGCGCAGGCGGGAGACCGGCAAATCGGCCGGCAGGCCTTCCTCGTTCGGGTCGAAGCAGATGACTTCGCAGCGGCCGGCGGCGAGCTTCTTCTCCCACAGCGGGTTGCCGTCAACGTAGGTCACGTCCTCGGAGACACCGGGCACGCGCACCATCGAGGGGAAGCGGTTCTCGAACACCACGACGTTGTAGTCGGTGTCCGGCACTTCGCCGTCCTGGTACGGGTCACCGGGCTTGCGGGCGGCCAGCGGGTTGCCCTTGGCGGTGGCGCCGGGACCGGCGGTGATCGGGCGGTTCATACGGGCGGTGGCCATCGGGATCCAGTCGCCGGTCAGCGGGTCGCGGCGCATCTGCGGGGCGGCGTACGGCGCTTCGTTGCCGTCGGCGTCCAGGTGCGGGGCGAAACGGTAGTCCAGCGGGCGCGGGTCCTTGAGCTCGCGGGTCTTGGCACCGGAGACGAACTCGGGGTCGTCGTCCAGGTAGAAGAAGTCACGACCGTCGGCAAGCGTCGTCGGCGTGATGCGGATGTGCTCCTTCGCATACTCCCCGGGGGTGTAGTTGGCGAAATCAGCCATGGGTTTACTCACTTTCCTCAATGGTCTCGCTCTGGTGGGCCAGCACGAGTTCCTTTACCAAATCCTTGGTTTTGGCGGCGGAGTCGGGGTCGAGCCCGTCGTCAGTAATGACCGTGTCCACTTGGTCGAAGCGCGCAAACAGCGACAGCGATGTGCAGCTCCACTTGGTGTGATCGGTCAAAACTATGGTGCGATCGGCGATGTCCATCATCGCCATATCGGTTGCGGCTTCCAGCGAATTCGGCATCAGGAAGCCACGGGGAATCGACACCGAGTGGGTGCCGAGGAATACGGTGTTGACACGCAGCGAGGCGACGACCTTGTCCGCGATCGGGCCGACAAGCGAGTTCGATCGGGTGATCACGCCGCCGGTGACGATCACCTCCACATCCTTGGATTCGAGGGCCTGGACCAGCTCGGCCACGGGAATCGAATTGGTGAGGATGGTGATGCCGCTGGACTGCTGTGATTCGAGCAGATGCTGGGCGAAGACATAGGCCGTGGTGCCGCCGCCGATGGCGATTACGTCGCCGGGAGCCACATATTGGATGGCTTCCTGAGCGATGGCGCCCTTCAGGCCGATATCCATCTGGGACTTGACAGAGAACAGGGGTTCGCTGAGCAAGGTACTGGTAGTCACCGCGCCGCCATGGACGCGCTTCAGCAGTCCCTTGTCGGCAAGTTCGGCGATATCGCGGCGGATGGTCATCGCTGACACACCCAGTTCCTTCGATAGCGCCGTAATGCGCACTGCCCCGCGCGTGCGCAACCTGCTCAAGATGAGGTGCTGACGTTGTGACGAAATCATGTGAACATTATCGCACACAAAAGCTCACAAACCAAACCGGCTTGAGCGTTTTGGGGACAATCTCTCGAAAATTCCAAGCAATTCAGGTGTTCATTTCCGCAAAACCACGCAAAATCGCACATTGCGCGAACCGATATTCTCACAGCGGCCACTAGCGCGATAGCTCACGACCGACGACTCTCCCGCGCGCGTTGCTCAGCGGCGAGTCACGCCTGATACCTGGTGCATCCCGATTCATGTATCTTCTGCCGAGCCGACGCCTGCGTGCGCCTCGACACGCGGTAGCCCCTTCCCCAATTCGCCTAGGCAGGAATCGCCTAGCCGCACCAGCCCAAGCGTGAGACAATAGGCGGTATGACTTACGTTTCTGAAAGCTTCTGGCACGACGCCGTCAACAAAGCCACCACCGATCTGTTCACCTTCGGCTACAAGCACATCATCAAACCGAACTTCGTGTTCAACCACCGCCCCGATGAGGCACACGATCAGATGATCGAGTTCTGCCACGTCGTCAAGAACGTCCCGCCGCTGCTGCTCGCCGAGCAGCTGATGCTCGACTACACCGACCCCATTCTGGAAACGAATGTGATGGGCGTCGATTTCACCAACCCGTTCGGCCTGTCCGCCGGCCTCGACAAGAACTGCGACATGCCCGTGGTGCTGGACCATGCCGGCTTCGGTTTTGAAACCGTAGGCTCCACCACCTCGCGTCCCTGCCCGGGCAACGCCAAGCCGTGGTTCCACCGTCTGCCTGAATACGATTCGATGATGGTGCACGTCGGCCTCGCCAACATCGGTTCGGACAAGGTCATCGAGCGCGCCGAGAAGGCTTGGACTCAGGCCCGCCAGATGCAGCTGTCCGTGTCGATCGCCCGCACCAACGACGACCAGTGCGGCGATTTGGACGAAGGCATTGAGGATTACTGCATTTCAATGCGCCGCGCCGTCGGCCGCACCGCGATGGTGGAGGTCAACGTCTCCTGCCCGAACACGCACGTCGGCGAACCGTTCACCACGACTCCGGAAGCGCTCGACCGTCTGTTTACGGCGCTCGACAAGATCGACCGCCCGCAGCCCACGCTGGTCAAGATGCCGTTGAACAAGCCGTGGGGCGAGTACAGGGAGCTGCTCGATGTGCTGGCCGAGCACAATGTGCAGGGGCTGTCCATCGCCAATCTGCAGAAGGACCGCACCGGCCTCGAGATTCCGCGCGATTGGGAGGGCGGCCTGTCCGGCGGCCCGTGCACCAACGCCAGCACCGAGCTGATTCGCAAGGTGTATAAAGAGTATGGCGACCGGTTCGCTATCGCCGGCATCGGTGGCGTCTTTACCCCCGAGCAAGCCTATGCGAAGATTCGTTCCGGCTCCAGCTTGGTCATGTTCATCAGCTCGCTGATGTACCGAGGCCCGCAGCAGATTACCGTGTTGAAGCGCGGTCTGGCCCAGCTGCTGCGCCATGACGGATTCGAGCACGTCTCCGATGCCGTCGGCGTAGACGTGGAGTGAACTCACATATTGCCCTATTTCCCATGGGGCGGTAAAACCCTCATGGGGCGGTGACTGTCCCATGAGGCGGTTAGCCAAATTTCACATTCCGCAGAATACCGCCGTTTTGGGTTACCGCCTCATGAGGGTTTTACCGCCCCATGGGAAAGTTACCGCCCCATGAGGATTTAGTACGCACCGGCCACGTATTGCGGGGCGTAGGGGACCTCTGTGGACGGTATGCCCAGCTTGTTGGCCGCACGCAACGGCCAGTACGGATCGCGCAATGCGGCGCGGCCAATTTCCACGGCATCGGCTTCGCCATGGGCCAGAATCTTGGCCGCCTGCTTCGGCTTGGTGATAAGACCCACCGCGGTCACCGGAATATCGGCCTTGGACTTGACCTGCTCGGCGAACGGCACCTGATAGTTCGGCTTGACCGGAATCGACACTCCCGACATGATGCCGCCAGTGGACACGTCCATCACATCGACGCCATGCTCCTTCAGCACCTTGGATAGTGCGATGGTCTGGTCCAAATCCCAACCGCCAGCGGCCCAATCCGTGGCCGAAATGCGCACCAGAACCGGCACGCCCTCAGGGACGGCCCCACGCACGGCATCCACGACCTCGACCAGGAACCGAGAGCGACCGGTCAAATCGCCACCATATTCGTCATCACGCTCATTGCTCAGCGGGTCAAGGAACTGAGAAATCAGATAGCCATGCGCGGCATGAATTTGAATCGCTTGGAAGCCGGCGGCCGACGCCCGGCCCGCCGCCGCGGCGAACGCGCCGACCAGACCATGAATCTCATCCACGGACAGCGTGCGCGGCGTACGCAGCCCGCCGAACGCGATTTCAGACGGTGCCATGGTGGGCCAGCCGCCCGCCGCCTCCGGCACACTCTGACCGTCGTAGCCAACGGCAAAACAACCAGTCGAAGCCTTACGCCCCGCATGGTTGAGTTGGATGGCAGGCACCGCACCCGCCTCGCGAATACCGTCCACGATCCAGCGCCAAGCATCAATCTGCCCGTCTTCCCACAGGCCCAGATCGCACGGCGTGATACGCCCCTCAGGAGCCACGGCGGTGGATTCGACGATCACCATGCCGAATCCACCGAACGCGCGAGACACGTAATGCTGGTAGTGGAACGGCGTGGGCCTACCGTCGCGGGCGAACGACGAATACGTGCACATCGGAGGCAACCAAATACGATTACGCACGGTCACCTCGCGCAGCGTCATTGGCGCAAACAGCCCAGGACGGTCCTTGCTGGCTTTCTTATCTGCCTTGCCCACAGCTTCCCTTCCCTCATAATCCTCATAATCATCGAACGATTCGCTCGTCTTGCCCGTGCCGGCCCGCTTCTTGGACCGTGCGTCGGATTTTGACTTCTTCTTACCGTGCTTACGGTTCTTCGATGCATCATCGTGCTTGGTCTTCGGCTGCTTGGACTGATCGCCGTCCGAAGACGAAGCCATCGTCACCGCTTTGAGATCCGGCACGTCGAATCCACGAAAATCAAAATTCTCATGCGTCAGATCGTCGTTGCTCATCGTTCCCCTTTCCGATGCGCGTTCATGGCGAATATTCGATGAACGCGCTGGCGTTGTCATTAAGTATTGTAAAACGGGCGTCACCTGAAACAGGTAACGCCCGCAAACTACGTAATCTGGGTATCGCAGTCGGCCATGTTACGTAGACTCAGCCGGCCTGCAATCACCAAATGTCAAACGCCAATCACCAATCACTGGCCATCATTCACAACTGCTCTGAATCAGTGCCCCTGGGTTTGGGTGTTGTTTTGCCCAGTGTTCTGCGACTGAGACTGATTGTTGTTGCTCTGCGATTGGCTGTTGCCATTCGCAGTGGTCTGCGGCGCGCTGAACGTTCGTCCGCCAATGCCCAGATACTTGCCAGTCGTGGTGTACTTCGAGACGGGCTGGCCGTAATCGTTGTCAATCGGTATTTTCTTCTTGGAAATGTAGCTATTGAAGAAGTTGGTAACGGCCGGAGCTGCGATTGTCGAACCATCCCAATAGCTGTTGTACCGGCCGTTGATGGCAATGTTGGAAATACGGTTGGTGTACGGGTTCTGTGCGTCGCCGACCACAGCGAACGCCGCAATCTGATTAGGAATGAACGATCCACCGGACACCGCGAGATCCTCACTGGTACCGGTCTTACCAAACGACTTACGCCCGTCAGCCAATCTGAATGACCAACCGGCACCATCCGGCCGCACCGTACCTTGGTTCAGGGTATAAGCGAGTGTTTGGATGATGTCCTTATCCACCGCCTGATGGCAGTTCGCGGACGGGACCTTGAACTCCTTGCCGTCCCTGCCGGTCACCTTGTTGATGGCGATCGGGTTGCACTGCACGCCGTTCGAGGCGTATACGGCGAAGATGCTCGCCATGGTCAGCGGGGACACGTTCACCGAGCCGATCATCATGGACGGCGTGTACACCGGGGTCTTGTCGATGGTCTCGCCGGTGGCGGCGTCATGGTATCCCAGTTCGGTCGCGGTGTCCGCCACCTTGCACAGTTTGAGGATGGCGCCCATGGAGGCCTGGGTGGTGTTGTGCGATCGCACCAGACCGAGGAACGGGCTTTCCGGGTTCACCGTGCCGGCGCCCATGGCGTTCGACACGTTCCACGAATCGGCGCCGCCCTTGTAGTTGTCGCAGGCGAAGTCGGTCGTGGGGTACGTCGTGGTGGTCTGCAGGTTGTCGTTGATCGAATGGCCCGCCTCCATCCATGCGATGAGGTTGATGGGCTTCCAGGACGAGCCGATGGTCCAACCGGAGCCGCCGCCGTCCACCAGATCGACGGCGTAGTTCTGGCTCGTCTTGGTCGGGTCGTTCGCGGCCGCCGGGGTGGCGTCGTAGTGGCGGTTCAGGCCGAAGCCCAGCACCTCGCCGGTCCCCGGTTTGACCGCGGCCATGGCGATCTCCATGCCGCTGGGATCATCGGGCGGAATGGTGCGGCGCGCGGTGTCCATCATCATGGAGTTCGCCTCCACATCCAATGTGGTGACGATCTTCAGGCCGCCCTCCTGCAGCAGTTTGTTGCGTTCGGCGCGGGTCTTGCCGAATTCCTCGGAGTTCTGGATGCGTCGCACCACGAAGTCGCAGAAGTACGCATAGTCGCCGGTGTCCTGGCAGCCGACGTTCACGGACTGCACCTTCAGCGTGTCCTTCAGCGGCGTGTTCACGGCCTCGGTGTACTGGTCCTGGGTGATGTACCCTTCCTGCAGCATCAGCTTGAGCACGATGTTGCGCTGGTTTTCGCTTTCCTTCTGGTTCTCCTCGACCAGCGGATCGTACTGGCTCGGGTTCTTGGTGATGGCCGCGATGGTGGCGGACTGCACCACGTTCAGGTCGGCGGCGGACACGCTGAAGTAGCGCTGGGCCGCGGTCTCCACGCCGTACAGGTTGTTGCCGAACTGGGCGATGTTCAGATAGCCCTGCAGGATCTCGGCCTTGGAATACTTCTTCTCCATCTGCACGGAGATCAGCATCTCGCGGATCTTGCGGGCGACGGTGTCTTCGGTGGCATGGTACTGGGCGATCGGGTCGTCGTCCTCGATCGCCTGCATGAGCAGCACGTTCTTGACGTACTGCTGGGTCAGCGACGAACCACCCTGCTGGGAGCCTTTGACGAGGTAGGTCTGCACGAACGCACGCATCACGCCTTGCACGTCGACGCCGGCGTGAGTCCAGAATCGACGGTCTTCGCGCGCCACCACTGCCTGCTGCATGGTTTTGGAAATCTTCTTCAGCGGCACGACGATACGGTTTTGGTTGTAGAACGTCGCGATAACGGTGGAACCGTCTCGCGCGTACATCGTCGACTTCTGAGGCAGACTGGTCACATCGAAGTCCACATTTTCTACCTTGAGCGACGGGATCACCGCTTTGGCGGCTTTATTGGCACCGACCACACCCGGTACAAACAACACACTGGCCGCCACGCCACCGCAGACGGCAAGCATGATATAGGCCAAGAGGAGAACAAGCACACGTTGGAGAGTGAGGGACTTCTTTTTGGGCATGGGCCCCATTCTAAATGGGGTGCCCTACCAACCGGGCTTACGGTCAGCTCCCGTGAACATATCATCACAAGAACCGCACTAGCGTAACATCGGCTGGAAGTCAGCCGAACGGTCAGCGCCGCGAGCGTCGAATCAGCATACCTGGCTGGAAGATGATGATCGATCGGCCGTCACGTGCGATCCATCCGCGGTTGGAAAAGTCCATCAACGCCTTGTTCACGGTCTCACGACTGGAGCCCACCAGTTGGGCCAGCTCCTCCTGAGTCAGGTCATGCGGCACTTTGAGACCCTGTTCCACCGGCTCGCCGAAACGTGAGCCCAAGTTGATCAATATCTTGGCCAGACGCGCCGGCACATCCATGAATACCAAGTCGGAGATGCGTTCGTTGTTGCCGCGCTGGCGGTTGGCCATGACCTGCAACATGTCGATGGCCACACGCGGATGCTCATCAAGCCATGCGAACAGGGCATCATGCTCCAGCCAGACCACGCGCGTTCCATGGCTCATGGCCACTGCTGACGCGGTGCGCGGGCCACCATGGGGGTCGAATACCGGAATCTCGCCAAGCACTTCGCCCGGCGCGTGGATGGACAGCAGTTGCACGCGGTCATCGGAAGAAGTGCGAATCAGCTTGACGCGCCCCTGCTCCAGTAAATACATGCGCTGATCGGTATCGCCTTCGGAGAAGATATAGTCGCCCTTATCGAACGTCGCACGCTTCAAATGCGGCAACAGCTCCTCGGCTTCGGCCGGCGATACCTGCTTGAACAATGCCGTATGCAGCAGGATGTTCTCCTCGTCAGCAAAAGCGTTTGGCGTTTCCAAGCTCATCGCACCATCCTTATCGATCGTCCCGTGCCTGACCTCGACTGTCATATTGTAACGCGCCCGTTCGGCGCGGACGCTCATGCGGAGAACCAGTCGATGAGGTGTTCGACGATCCGCGCCCGGCTGAGACCCGTCTGGCTTTTCATCGGGTCCACGCGTTTGACCGCTGATTTCACCGCTTTGTCTGACATCTTCTCGCGACTGGTGTTGAGCACACGGCTCATCTTGGCCGCATCGATGTCATATGCCATGGTCACATGGTGCAGCACCGCGCCACCTGAGCCTACGGGGAAGCGCCGCTGCGCCGCTCCCCCGATCTTGCCGTACTGCGAGGCGATATCATTGAGGCCCGTGAACCGCACATCCAAACCAAGTTCGCGCAGCGCTTCGACCAGCCACCAGTCACAGAGCCGGTAGGATTCTTCGATGCTTACGCCCTGAACGAAATCGAGCGGTGCATACAGAGAATAGGTAATGGTGTTGCCCGGTTCGATAAACATCGCTCCGCCACCCGTGCAACGGCGTACCACGTCGAAGCCGAGCTGCTTGGCAATGTCCAGATTCACCTCGTCCTGGGCCGATTGGAAACGGCCGATGACCACAGCCGGGCCCGCCCACTCCCATAATCGGATGGTCGGCTGTCGTGTTCCTGCTGCGACTTCACGCGCCCAGGTCTCGTCAATGGCCATTTGTTCGTCCGGAGTACGCGGATGGTCGTGGATCACGGTGAGTTGAGGCTTGAGGGCGTTCCAACGCTCCCGGTATTCAGAGCTTTTGTCGGACTGTTTGGTTTGTGTATTGATGGATGCTGGGATGTTCGGCGCATCGGGGCTGACCACCCCCACCCGCTGCGCGGGAGCCCCCACCAGCGGGGGCAAGTTGCTGCTTACGGCTCGGCTGTATGCGGTTCTGATGGCAACTTCATCGGTGCCGATAATTCGGCAACTTGGATGAGCGTCCAATACGGACCGCAATGAATCATCGCTAATTAGAGCTTGTTCCAGGTCATGCAACAAAGCATGAGATTCGGCATCCGAAACTGATTCAATAAAGAAATCACCACTGATATGGCATGGCTGTGCGGTGCCGTCATCATCGACGGATACGGTCACGGCGACTAGTTTGCCGCCAACGGTTTTGCATTCCCCATGTCGTATTTGCATGCAACTCAGTATAGAGAGTTTTCTGGCTCCCCTCTGAAGGGGAGCCAAGTTTGAGGTCACATGCGGGCCAGAATGTCCTTGCCGACCTGGTCGGTGGAGCGCACGGTGGAGCCGAGCTCCTCGATGTCCGCTTCGACGGCGGTATGGATCTTCTTGGCCGCATCATCAAAGCCGAGATGCTCGAGCAACATGGCGGCGGAGAGGATGGCGGCGGTCGGGTTGGCCTTGTTCTGACCGGCGATGTCCGGAGCGGAACCGTGAATCGGCTCGAACATGGACGGGAACTCGTCGGAGGCGTTGATGCAGCCGGAGGCGGAGTAGCCCACGCCGCCCACCACGGAGCCGGCCTCATCGGTCAGAATGTCGCCAAAGAGGTTGTCGGTGAGAATCACATCGAAACGGCTCGGGTCGGAGACCAGGAAGATGGTGGCCGCATCGATGTGCTGGTAGTCGTGGGTGACCTCAGGGTATTCCTCGCCGACCTTGTCGACGATGCGCTGCCACATATCACCGGCGTTGACGAGCACGTTCTTCTTGTGCACCAGGGTGACGTGCTTCTTGCGCTTCATAGCAAGCTTGAAGGCGTAACGCACCACACGCTCCACACCGTATGCGGTGTTGATGGACACCTCGGTGGCCACCTCCTGCGGGGTGTTGCGGCGCACCGCGCCGCCGGCACCGCAGTACAGACCTTCGGTGCCTTCACGCACCACCACGAAGTCGATGTCGCCGGGGTTGGCGAGCGGCGAGGTGACGCCCTTGTACAGCTTGGAGGGGCGCAGGTTCACGTACTGGTCGAGGTCGAAGCGCAGCTTCAGCAGCAGGCCGCGTTCCAGAATGCCGGCCTTGATACGCGGATCGCCCACGGCACCGAGCAGAATCGCGTCGTTGGCCTTGATGCGCCCCTCTTCGTCCTCGGGCAGGATCGCACCATCGCGCAGATAGCGCTCGGCACCCAAGTCGAAGTTCTCGTACTCGAAGTCAGCTACGCCTTCAGCGGCCTTTTCCAAAGCCTTCTGAGCCCACGGAGTGACTTCCTTGCCAATACCGTCGCCAGGAATAACGGCGATCTTATATGTCTTTGCCATAGTTCAAGGAGCCTACTCGCGCGACCACCTGCCGGCCCGAACCCGCTCAGCTAGTGGACACAACCAACATGCGTATCGTGTCGAGACATTCATTAGGTCATTTTAGTGTTCATTAGGTCGGCGTGGGTTCATTTCAGGGACTGAAATGGCGGCATTTCAGTCCCACATAGAAGAGGACACCGACCTAATGAACGACAGAATGACCTAATGAGCGAGCCCCATCACATCCATGCACCAAGCGTTCTCATAGGAAACCTCTTCCCATTGCTTGTAACGCCCGGATAGACCGCCGTGACCGGCCTCGACCTCAATCTTGGCCACCGCGTCCACGCCGGCGGACTGCAGACGGGCCAGCCATTTGAGCGGCTCGACGTACAGCACGCGGGTGTCATTCATCGAGGTGGTAATGAAGATTCTCGGGAATTGCGCGGCGGCGAGCGCGCCGGTGGCAGCCCCATCAGCACTGCCGTCACCGGCAGCCTCGTCGTCGCCGCCCTCGAGCACGGTGACCGGCACATTCTCGTATGGCGTGTACGACTTCATGTACTGATACACCTCAGGGTCATGCAACGGGTCTCCCCATTCGTCCCATTCGGTGACGGTCAACGGCAAGTCCGGGTCAAGAATGGAGGTCAACGCGTCCACGAACGGCACATCCGCCTCAACACCGGCGTAGCATTCGGGCGCCATATTGGCAATCGCGCCCATCAGCAGGCCGCCAGCGGATCCGCCATTGGCCACGGTGCGCCAAGCATCAGCCAAATGCGCCTTCTGCAGCGCGCGTGTGGCGTCCACGAAGTCCTCAAAGGAATGCTTCTTGTTCAGTCTGCGCCCCTGTTCATACCAGGCACGTCCCATTTCGCCGCCGCCACGAATATGCGGCACGGCGTACAGCACACCGCGATCCAACATGCTCAGACGAGAGACCGAGAACCCCGGATCGGAGGAAATCTCGTATGCACCATATCCGGTAATGAACATCGGCGAATCCTGCGCCGGGCAATCGCGGTGCCAGACGAGGGAAACAGGAATGCGTTCGCCGTCGCGCGCGGTAATCCACACACGGCGTTCCATGTAATCGCGTGGATTGAAGTTGCCCAACACGGTGGCTCGCTTCAGCAGCGCATCTTCACCGGTGGCGGGATCGATTTCGTGCAGCTCGCCCGGGCGGGTGTAGCTGGCGAACGAGTAGCGCATGCGCGGCGCCTCATACGATGGGTTGCCGCCGACGCCGATGGTGTACAAGCGCCGGGTCTCACCGGGCAGGTGGTCGTCGCTGGCACCATCGGAAGATGACGTGTGATCCGTGGGGGCCTCATCTTCGGTCCACAAGATTTCGCCATGATCGCCGGTGAAGCCTTCGCGATCGGCGGCAACCATGTCCCAGTCGTCCTCCAGGGCAGGCGGCAGCAGTTCCGTAAACCGCCACGGCCGTCCGGCCAGGAAGTCGGCGGCAGCCGCGCTCTTGGTCATGTATGCCACGTGCGGCTGGCCGTCGGCACGGTAGCTCAGGGACACAAAGTTGCGATGCAACGCGATGCCTTCGATGCCCAGACCGTGGGCACCCTGCAATATCGCCGGATTGGCGGCGTTGAAGTATGCCTCGGTAATCGGCTTATCCGGCTCACCATGTTCACAGCCGTACGGCGACCCGGCGGCAATGCACACGCCTTCACCGAGTCGGTACGGCGGCTCATGGCCACGCATGTCAATGACGTCGACTTCGAAATTCGGATTGGCGGCGTTGTGATAGACCACGGCGAGTGGCACATCCGCACCGTTCTCCCCCGCGCCTTCAAAACAGGCAAAGCTCACATCATATTCAATATCGTTCTGACGCGGAATGAAGGCTTGGAATTCGCCTTCAGGCGTGGCCACCGGCAGCATCAGCACTTCGGTGGTGGTTTTGGAACCGGTGCCGATCACGATATTGCGCTCATCAAAACTGATGCCAACGCCCACCCAGAACCGTTCATCGGTTTCTCGGTACACGCACACATCCGATTCGACCGCCGTGCCAACACGATGCCGCCACACGGCGAGCGGCCGCCAGGAATCGTCCAATTCCACCCAGAACACCCATTGGCCGTCCGGCGTGAAGCATGCGCTGCCAATGCCGGTGAACTGTTCGGGCAGTTCGCTGACCGGCTCCCCGGTCTCCAGCCCGGCAAGGTCGCGAATGCGGAAATCATATCGTTCGTCTCCCGCAACATCCACGCCGTACAGCATCCAACGGCCGTCCTTGCTCAGATCCAAGCCGCCGAGCCGGAAGAAGTCATGCCCCTCGGATTCCTTGTTCGCATCAAAAACGACCTGTTCACCGGGCATGGAGCCGGGCGCGCCTTGCGGATCCACGACCGGCGGGTCCCAGTCATCGGCATCGCACACGGGGATGCGGCATTGCACGCCATACTGTTTGCCCTGCTGCGTGCGGGTGAAGTACCAGTAATCATTGACGCGCGTGGGAACCGACATATCGGTCTCTTCCACATGCGATTTCAGCTCTTCAAACAACGTATGCCGGAAATCCGCCAGATGCGCCATGCGACGCTCGCAGTACTGGTTTTCGGCAGCTACGTAGCTGCGCACATCATCGGAGTCTTTGTCTCGCATCCACTCGTAATCGTCTTCGAAAACGTCACCGTGGAATTCGCGGCGCTTCGGCTCGCGCTTGGCATAAGGCGGCATCGCGGCCGCGGCGTTTGTGCTCTCGTCAGTCATACCACGCGATTATAGGCGAGGCACCACACCGGGACGCATTCGGCGTTCATCACGCCGCGCTTATCGCAACACCGTCTTCAGATACGGCAGCATGGTCTTCAGAATGTTCGAGCCGGTGGTGCCGGTGAATACTGGTACATCGGTTACCGGAGTCGGCTGGGTCGAGGTGAGCCCCGTCACCGACGCCAATCCGGTTGATTCGCGCGGGCTCAACTCACGAATGACGATAGCCAGTACACGTCCGGGATATCTGCGGGCGATGGTGGCGTACGTGGTCGGGTCCTTCTGCCCGTCATCGCCCACCAGAATGAACTTCATGTCCGGGAAGTCGGCCATAAGTTGTTCAGCAAACTCAAGTTTGTGCTGGGGGCCGGTGGGCACGAAGGTCTTGGGCCTCGGGTCGAGGTCGCGCAGCAGCAGCGGGCCTTCGGGAAAACCATGGTCAGTGATGAAGTTGCGAATCGAACTCTCCACATTCCAAGGCGATGTCGAAAGATAGAAGAACGGTGCGCCGGGGAACAAGTCGGCGATGCGGGTGAACAGCACGCTCATGCCCGGCACGGAAGCTTTCTTCTTGGGGTCGAGGAACAGCAGGTTGTACGCGGCCTTCCATGGCACCGGGGCCTGCGTGATCATGATGGTGTCGTCCACATCGGAGATGATGCCGACTTTGGCACTGGCGGGGATGGTGTACAGGTTGGCGCTCACGGGTTTGCGGTTGGCCACGCTGTAGGAGACGCGATGGATGCCGGGCACCAGACGATGCTCGGCCACGAGGTCGAGGTATCCGGCGGAATCGGAGATGGCGTATTCGCTGCCGAGATCGCGCGTGCGGTCCACCTTGTCATAGACCTCGGAGACGCCGATCTGCACGGTATTCAGCGGCATGCCATCAATGCTGGCCTGCACGTGGGTGCGCGGCGCGGGCACGGCAAGCATGCCGCGGATGCCGCGGATCAGTTCGCCGGATTGCGCATGCTTGGGGGCGTATACTGTGCGGCAGATCAGGCGCGAGTAATCGCCGGTGCCATAACCCACATAGGGTTCCACTCGCGGATACCAGCCCCATTGGCGCACCACCTGAGTGGAGATGTGTGACCATACGCCGAACACGCGGGTGATGGCACGACGTATGAATCGGGTGATCGGCGGCTTGACCTCGATGCGCTCATGCTTGGAGGGGGTGTCGAACGTCGTGGCAGCCTTGCGTGCGGGAATCGGCACGGTGGGCATGTCATCGGAATGTTCAGCATTGCTGGCATTGTCGGCGCCTTTGGCGGATGCCTTGACGTCAGAGACTGGCGCAGTGGCGGACAGCGCTGCATTGCGAGCAGCAGCATCCCAAGGCAGTCGCTTGCCTGCCGCCTCAAAATCCTCGCGTGGGCTTCTCATAGACACCAATATAGGCCATACACCTCATTTTCTTGGCTCCCCTCTCTGAGGGGAGCTGTCGCCATGGGCGACTGAGGGGAGTCCCCAACATATGGAAACTCCCCTCAGTCCGCTTCATAGCCAGCTCCCCTCAGGGGGAGCCATGGGTAGAACTACCGCACGACATTCGCGTATTCGTCGGCGCTCAGCAGCTCCGGCTCATCGTCGTCAAGCTCGATCTTCAGCAGCCAGCCTTCGCCGTACGGATCGCCGTTGACCACGGACGGGTCGTCCGCCACGTCACGGTTCACATACTTGACCGTACCCGCCACGGGGCTGATCAACGGCTGGACGGCCTTGGAGGATTCAAGCTCCACGATCTCGTCGCCGGCCTCCACACGGGCGCCAGGCTCAGGCAGATCCACGAACACAAGTTCGCCAAGCTGGTCGGCGGCGTATTCGGTGATGCCGATGATTGCGGGGTCGACTGAACGGTCCACCCACGCATGCTCCTCGGAGTATTCGAGATGGTCGGGAATGTCGAGGTTCAGCGGCTGTTCGTTTTCGTTGTCATCACTCATAGTCATAAGCCTAACCTATCTTCGCGGTCCGTCACAGCTCGCGACCGAGCCATTCCTCAATCATGTAGCGGGCGATGGTGGCGCGGCCCGGCGCCGCCATACGGCCGGCGATGAGCTCGGCCGTGTATTCGTCGCGTGTGACCCATCGCGCGGTCATGGTCTCCTCGCCGTCCACATGCACGTCGGTGGTGATTGCATGTGCCTTGAACGCCATCATCAGCGAAGCCGGGAACGGCCACGGCTGCGAGCCCAGGTACCGCACCTCGCCGAGCTTGATGCCGGTCTCTTCCATGGCCTCGCGGCGGCAGGCGTGTTCAAGGTTCTCCCCCGCCTCCACAAATCCGGCGGACACCGAATACAGCCTCGAATCATTCCATGCCGCGTTGTGTTGCAGCAGCAGACGGTCGTGCCCGTCCACGATGGCGGTGATGACCGCCGGCTCCACGCGCGGGAACAGCACACGGTTGCCGTCCGCCTCGTTGGTGCATCGCTGCGCCCATCCGGCGAGCGCCGGCCGGACCGCCGCGCCACAGGTGGGGCAGAACCGCTGGCGGCTGTGCCAGATGCTTAAGGTGATGGCACTGGTGGCTTGCCCAGCCTCGCGCGCGTTGGCGTGAGGGGCGAATCCACGCAGGTCCACCCAGTCGAACAGGGTCACGGCCTGTTGCAGCAGCGTGGGCTTCGGGACCAAGGGTTGTACGGGCGCGCCGACCGAATCATCGAAGGCATCGTCCGCACCTTGCCCGGCCGAATCCGGTACACCGAGCGGCCCGGCGATTTTGGCTGCGGCTACGCCGCCATTGCCCTTGGGTTTTTTCAACTGGCACG